>Ga0181521_10001263_pt1 | contig 31551 bp, 22 predicted proteins | sample PEATcosm2014_Bin_32_FD_119764 | JGI IMG/M metagenome (GOLD analysis project Ga0181521, IMG submission 119764) | Peatland microbial communities from MTU Mesocosm Facility, Houghton, MI, USA - PEATcosm2014_Bin02_60_metaG | ecosystem: Environmental > Terrestrial > Soil > Wetlands > Peat | place...
CAACCGCCTCGGTCGCGACCCGCTGCGGCTATGCGACCATACCATGAGGGTCGGCGAACGACCCCGATAAGAGGAACTTTCTATTTGGCTGGGAGTAGGAACTTTCTATTTGGCTCCAACACCCCGGCCAACCACCGCGCGGTCCGAGGCAATCGGACCGCAGCTTGGCAAGCTGCCCCACAGGCGAAAACGGCCCACGTGTGACGGCGTTTCCCGGATCTCGACGGGCAAAACCGGCGTCTAACAAAGTTGACGCAAGCGGCCAACGAATTGCTTTCGCCGTTCGTCATAGTGTTAACTTCGGAATGTCAGGCGGGATGGCAGGGACAAATTCATCGGCGGGAATGGTTGCCGCGCTGTTGGCGGTGAGCCTGGTGGGCGCCGGATGCGGGGCCCGCAAAGCGCCGGGAAATTCCGCACCAGTAACGAGCCAAAGCGCGGCGGTCGAATCGCCTGCCCCGCCCCGCGGAGTGCGTACCATAGGCACCATTGCCGCCCAGCGAATCACCCTGGTTCAGGTCCCGCGCATCAGCGGCCAGGGCGGCATGATGACGCTGGTGAAACTGGTTCCCAATGGCAGCGTGGTGCACGACGGGGACTTAGTAGCGGAATTCGACAGCACCGCACAAGTCAAGTCGCAGCGCGACGCGCAAGCCAGGTTCGACGATTTGTCCCACCAGGTGGAACAGAAGATGGCCGAGGACCGCAGCAATGCCGCCAAGCGGGCAACCGACCTGGCGCAGGCCACGGCGGATCTGGAAAAGGCCAAGCTCGAAATCCGCAAGGGGCCGGTATTGAGTGACCTGGATCAGCTCAAAAACGCCGAGAAGTTGCGCGACGCCGAAGAACACGTCAAGAGCCTGTTGCGGTCCAACCAGCTCCACGATACAGCCGAACGCGCCGAAGTCGGCGTATTGGTCCTGCAACGCGAGCGGCAAAAGCTCACGCTAGCCCAGTTGCAGAAGGACCTGGACAAGCTGACCGTGAAGGCGCCGATCGACGGCATGGTATCGCTCGACAACGTCTGGAAGAGTAATTCCATGGGCCACGCGCAGGAGGGCGATCAACTGTACGCGGGGAATCCGCTGTTGCGCATTTTCGATCCGGCGAGCATGGTGCTGCAGCTTTCCGTGAATGAAGCCGATGGCGCGATATTGGTACCGGGATCGACGGCAGTGGTGCATCTGGATGCGTACCCCTCGCTGACCTTCATGGCGCGTTTCGATTCGGCCAGCCCGGTGGCGGCCTCCGCGTTCGGCAGCCCTCTGAAGACCTTCGCGGCGCGCTACCTGCTGGATTCCAAAGATCCCCACTTGCTGCCCGACCTGACCGCGGCGGCGGACATCCTGCCACCGGAAGCGGGCACTCAATGAGGCGCGCCGGCAAGGCCCGCTATTGGTTCGCGCTGGTGTTGGCGCTGGCCGCCGTGGCCGGGGTGGTGGCATGGTCGAAGATGCGGAAGGTGGAGGCGGCCGCGGACCTTCCGATGGCCAAGGCGCGCAAGGGCGAGTTTCTGGTGCTGGTGCGTTGCCGGGGAGAGTTGGCGGCGGAGCGCTCGGTCCAACTCACCGCGCCGGTGCGCGTGGCGGATCTGCAGATTGTCTGGCTGGCGCCGCCCAACAGTCCGGTGACGCCGGGCCAGACTGTAATCCGCTTCGATCCCAGCGCCGCCCAGCAGGCCATTCGGGAACATACCGCCGCGCTGCGCCAGGCGAAGGCGAACCTGGACCAGGCCCTGGCGCAAGCGCGCATCACGGCCGAGCAGGATAAGCTGGACCTCGCGAAATCCCAATACGACCTGGAGAAGGCGCGCCTGGATGCATCGCAGCAAGCCATCATGAGCGAGATTCAAGGCGAAGAGAGCAAGATCGACGCGGCCGTGGCGGAAGACAAGCTGCGCGCGGAGCAGGCCACCGTGGAATTGCATCAAAAGTCCAATGAGGCCAAGATCGCCTCGCTGACCAGGCTGCGCGACCAGGAACAGACGGAACTCGAGATCGCCAATCACCAGGTGGCACTGATGGAGGTGAAGACCCCGAATAGCGGCGTGATCACCTATTTGTCCAACACGTCGCAAGGTTGGCTCAACGCCCAGCCGTACAAGGTGGGAGACCGCGCGTTTGCCGGAGCGGTGATTGCCGAGGTTCCGGATCTTACCACCATTCGGGTGGAAGCCAAGGTCGACGAAGTGGACCGGGGCCAAATCACGGCGGGCGATGCCGGGGTGATTCGGATCGACGCCCTGCCGGAGAAGACGTGGACCGGGAGATTGGCGGGCGTTTCGCCGCTCACCGAGCAGAGTTTCGATTGGCCGCCCTCGCGCAATTTCAAGGCGTACATCGCGCTCGATAATCCCACCGCGCAACTACGGCCGGGCATGAACGCCAGCGCGGACGTGATCATCGCGCGCATTCCGGATGCGGTCAGCATTCCGACTAAGGCACTGTTCACCGATAAGGGGCGCCCGATTGTGTATATCGGGACCAGTCACGGCTATGAGGCGCGGGTAGTCGCGGTGCAAGCGCGCAATCCGGACGAGGTCGCGGTGAAGGGACTGGCAGCCGGCAGCATGGTGACCCTGGTGGAACCACCGCGCAACGGAGGCAAGAGTTGAGCGCCGCGCCAACCACCGCTTCGCCGGCCGCCCAAGTGCCTCGCCTGCGGCGAACGCGGCGCGTGCTGCGCGGCGCATTGAAGGCACTGCTGATTACGGCGGTGCTCGCCGCGGCCGGCGTGGGGGCGGTGTGGCAGGGCCAGCGCATGTACAAGGCCGTCAAGCCGCCGATGGACACGGCTGTTCCCACCACCAGGGTGCGACGCGGAGACCTGACGCTGACCGTATCGGCGAACGGCGAACTGCGGGGCGGCAACTCCGAAGTGCTGAGCGCGCCGCTGACCACCGGCGGCGAACTGCACATCACCACCTTGCGGAAGACCGGCGAGGTGGTGAAGGCCGGAGACGCGGTGGTGGAGTTCGATCCGACCGATCAGGAGTACCGGCTGAAAGAAGCCGAAGCGGACCTGGCCGAGGCCAAGCTGAAAGTCGAGCAGGCCAAGGCGACGGCGCAGGCCCAGTTGGAAGAAGACACGTACTCGCTCTCGAGCGCCGAGCACCAGGTGCACCTGGCGGAACTCGACGTTCGCAGGAATCCGATCCTTTCCGCCATCCAGGCGCGGCAGAACGATCTTGCCCTGAAGGCCGCCCAGGACCGGCTGAGCCAGATCCGCCAGGACATCGGCAGCCGCCAGGCCAGCAACCAGGCAGCCGTGGAAGTGCAGGAAGCGGGTGTGGGCAGAGCCGACGTGGAAGTGGCCACGGCCAGGAAGAACGTCGCGGCGCTTACGCTGCGGGCGCATGGCGCCGGCTACGTGTCGCTGAAGCAGAATACACCCAACATGGTCATGGAAGGCATGACGCTGCCGGATTACCAGCCGGGAGACGCGGTGCGGGCGGGCATGGCGATCGCCGAGATTCCGGATCTGCACAACTGGCAGATCACGGCCACCATCGGCGAACTGGATCGCGGACACCTGGCGCTTGGCCAGAAAGTGGACGTGACGGTGGTCGCCCTTCCCGGACGCGCGTTTCACGGGCACGTGGTGGATCTGGGCGGAACCAGCGGCTCGCCCTGGGACCGGCATTTCGAGTGCAAGATGCGGCTGGACGATCCGGCTCCGGAAATGCGGCCCGGCATGAGCGTGCGCCTGGTGGTGACCACCGATGTGTTGCGCGGCGTGCTGTGGGTTCCGGCCCAGGCGCTGTTCGAAAGCGGCAGCCGGACTTATGTATATACGCCCTCCGGCTCGAGTTTCGCGCCGCGCGACGTAAAGCTGGTGCGGCGCAGCGAAAGCCAGGTTGTGGTGGAGGGTCTGAAAGAAGGTCAGGTGGTGGCGCTTTCGAACCCGGAGCTGGCGCCGCAGAAGAAGCCGGCCGGAGCGGCTTCCCCGATCCCGCGATGAGGAACCGGAAATGAGGGCATCGAGATGAAAGCGGAAGCCGCGGCCGGGAAAGCGCGATTCGATCAGCTAACTTTTGTGCGCCGCTACTTTTCCGATTTTGCCCTGGCGGCGGGGAACCTGCTCAGTCAGAAAACGCGCACGCTGCTGACGGCGCTGGGGATTATTTTCGGCGTGGGAGCGGTGATCGGAATGCTCGCGATAGGCGCGGGCGCGCGCGACGAATCGCTGCGGTTCATCGAGCAATTGGGCGTGCGAAATCTGCTGATCGAATCGATTCCCTCGACCAGCGACGCGGAATTGCAGCAGCGGCGCCGGTCCTCGCAAGGGCTGGACTATCGGGACGTGCGCATCATCGAGGCCAACCTGGATTCGCTGAACCTGTTGTCGCCGCGCCGGATGCTGCACCCGTCCCGGCTGCTGCCCAAGCCGGTGGGCGAAAGCCCCTGGCTCTATGGTGTGCGTCCGGTGTATGCGCAGATTCACAACTGGATCCTGGCGGAGGGATCGTCGTTCGGCGAGGCCGAGTTGCAGTCGAGCGCCGCGGTTTGCGTGCTCGGCGAAACCGCCAAGACCGGCCTGCTGGGCTACGAGGGCGCGGTAGGCCGGTACATCAAGGTGGAAGATACGTGGCTGCGCGTGGTGGGCGTGCTGCGCGGCCAGGCAGCCTCCGGATCGCAGAACCTGGCAGCCTCGGGAAGCGACGTGAACAACCGGATTTACGTTCCGTTGAGCACATTTCAATACCGCTTCTGGGACCTCACCGGCTATTTGCGGGATCCGCTGGACGGGGTGGACGTGCAACTGAAGCTCGGGGCCGACAGCGTCCAGGCAGCCAAGGTGGCGATGGCGATTCTGAATTCGACGCATCGCGGAGTGCAGGATTTTTCGGTGACCATCCCGGCCGAACTGCTGGCGGAACAGCAGCGGGCGCAAGTGATCTTCACCTACGTGATGGTGGCGATCGCCGCCATTTCATTGCTGGTGGGAGGAATAGGCATCATGAATATCGTTCTGGCTACGGTGCTAGAGAGAACGCGGGAGATCGGGATCCGGCGGGCCACGGGCGCGCGAAGGGGCGACATCGTGCGGCAGTTTCTGCTGGAATCGGTGTTGATTTCGATTGCCGGCGGCGTGCTCGGGATCGCCTTCGGCTACTTCCTTTCTTGGTTCATCGCGCGCGCGGCGGAATGGAAGACCATCGTGACCAGCTCGTCGATTTTGATTGCCTTCGGAGTCTCGGTGGGAGTCGGCGTGGTGTTCGGGATTTATCCGGCGCTGAAGGCTTCGCGGATCGATCCGATCGAGGCCTTGCGTTATGAGTAGAGGCGTTTGGCGCTCGCTGGCGCTTCTCGCGGCGGCCGGCGCGGCGCGCCTGGCTTGGTCCGATTCGCTTCCCCTGGTGGGAAACTTCGAACGCCGGTTTCATCCGGACACAGTGATCGAGCGCGACGTGGAGGATCTCGAGCAGCGGATTCAGAACGGCAAACTGGTGCTGAACCTGAAAGCTTTTCTGGCCCTGGTGCTCAAGAACTCCACTGGTATCCGCCTGACCGCACTGGACGTTTATAGCGCGGCCGATGCGGTGACCAGCGCCAAAGCGCCGTTCGATCCGCAGTTGTTGCTGCAATTCAACGCGCAACGTTCCGTGCAGGAGGAAGCCGCCCAGACCAGCGGAACGGAAACGCTCAGCGCATTAGGGCAGACGTCGACGGCATCCTACAGCCAGGTGTTGGGCTCCGGGCCGACGGTGACGGCCGGCTTCAACGCGGCCCGCACGTCTTCCAACAGCCCATTCAACTTTTTCAACCCGAGCATAGCCACCGGCCTGAATTTCACCGTGACGCAGCCGCTGTTGCAGAACCGCGGCAATTTGCAGATGCGCGCGCCGCTGATGGTGGCTCGCACGCAGTTTCGCATCGTCACCGAGCAGAGCCAGGCACAGATCGCCACCACCGTCGCCAATGCGGCGGGGCAGTATTGGGAAGCCGTTCGGGCGCGGGAAAACATCCGCGTGCTCGAGCAATCGCTGGACCTGGCGCAAAAGTCGTACGAGCGGGACCACCAGGCGCTCGAACTCGGAGCGCTTTCCAAGCTCGACATTCTGCAATCGCAATCGCAGGTGGCGCAGCGTAAGCTGGATCTGATTCAGGGCCGCTACGCTTATAAGCAGGCACTGGACGGCTTGCGCCAGTTGATCGGCGCGGATTTGAAGCCGGACACGCTGGTGATGGAAATCGTATTGGAAGACGATCCGCGTGAGATGCCGGTGGGGTTCCACGCGCTGCCGCTCGGCGAGGCTATCTCGAAAGCCCGGCGCGACCGGCCGGAGCTGAGCGCGGCCGGCCGCCGCGTCGGAGTGGACGATCTGAACGCGCGAGTGGCCCGCGACCAGATGACACCCCGCCTGGATTTTAGCCTGCAGGCCGGCAGCAGCGGGCTGGGCGGCAATCAATTGCCGGTGGTATTGCCGGTGGGGGGAACCACCGCTTTTGTGGCCGGCGGCCTGGGCGATTCGCTGAACCAGCTTTTTGCTTTTTCCTCGCCCTATTACGGTTTCAGTTTGACCTTGGGAATTCCGGTCCGCAGCAGCGCGGCGCAGGCCAGCCTGACCGACGCGCTGGTGAACCGCGTGCGCGACCGCTATAACCAGCGCCAGATCGACCAACAGGTGATTCTCGACGTCGAGACCGCTAACAGCCAGCTTGAACTGGCCCTGGTATCGGTGGATGCGGCCAAGGTGTCGCGCGATCTGTCGCAGCAAAACGTGGATGCCGAGCAGATGAAATACCAGCTTGGCACGGTGACCGCCTTCGAACTGCTGACGGCGCAAAGCCAGCTTGCCACCGCCGAGAATTCGCTGGTGAACGCTTACGTGAATTATCAGAAGGCGGTAGTGGCCTACCGGCGCGCCATCTGGACCACGCTCGACGATCTGGGATTCGTGTTGGAGTCGCCGCAAGTGCGCTGAGCGCCACGCTAAACGCCGCTCCCTGGCCCTTTCGAGCCAGCAACTTCCCGCCCGTGCAGTGTGTCGAAGGTTATAATTCGAGCCAGTGGGCGAAAACGCGACGCGTCCCGCCCGTTTGAAACCGCGCCGCCGGTTGCTCGCAGAAGGAGGCATCATGCGCACTCGATCTTATTTTCTAATGTGCCTGGTCCCCGTGACTTATGCCATCGCACAGGCGCTGGAACCGTCTGTCACGCTGCGCGTCAACACGCAATTGGTGCAGGTCAGCGTGGTCGTCAAAGACAGCCACGGCAATCCCGTGACCGATCTGAAGGCAGGCGACTTCGAGCTATACGACGGCGGCAAGAAGCAGGAAATCCGCGTTTTCAATCTCGAGGACTATCGCCCGGCCGCCGCTGGCCAGCCCCCAGCCGCTCCCATCGCTCCTGCCGCTCCCGCCGTGAGCGCGCTCGAGGCGGGCATGTTCAGCAACCGGACCCCGGTGGAACCGGGCGCTCCCAACGCGCCCACCATCGTCGTGATCGATGCGGGCAACACGTGGGACCCACTAAGGATGACCTGGGCGGACCTTGTGTACGCCCGGGACGAGCTCATCAAGTTTCTCCGCCAGATCCATCCGGAAGACCGGCTGGGCATCTACCTCATGGGGTCGGACCGGTTCTGGATCCTGCATGAGTACACGCAACCCTGCACCGATATCGTGAAGCGGCTGGCGGCCTGGACACCGAAGGCCGCGCCGGAGGCCGGCAGCCCGAAAGCCCTGGATGTCTGGAGCGACTTCGCCATGCGCATCACGGGCGTCGACGCCGAGACGGCGAAAGCCATCCACCGTGGGGAGTTCAATACCGCCAATCCGATGATGGTCTCAGCCCTGCCGGCGGACTCCTCTGCAGGAGCCCCGAGCGCCCAGGGCCAGGTGGGAACGCCGGCAGCCGGTCGCGCGGCGAACCTCTCCGAGTACAACGCTCCTCTCGCGATTCTCGGTGATGTCGCGGATCACCTGGCCGCCGTCCCCGGTCGGAAGAACGTGGTCTTCGTTTCCGGCAAGACGTTTCTCCCAACGCAATACTACGCGGATCTGCTTCAGGTTCTGCGGCCGATCATCCAGGATGGGGTCGCGGTATACACAATCGATCCGGGCGGCCTTGCGCCGTATGCCGTGGACGCATCATACGAGCTCAGCGGCCCGGCAAAGATCGCAGCCATGTCCGACCCCAGGGGAGCGATGAAGGATGTGCAACTGCATTTCGACCAGAAACGGCTGCTCAGCCTGAGGCTCCAGGATTCCTTAACCCGTTTGGCGGAAACTACCGGCGGGCGCGTGTTCTTTGCCACCAACGATATCAGTGGCGCCATCCGGAGCGCTTTCGACGACTCCCGCGTGACTTATACGCTAGGGTTCTATCCCAAGAATTCCAGCAACGATGGCTCCTTCCATTCCATCAAGGTAAAGGTCCTCGGCCGCGACCACTTGAGCCTGCGCTACCGGGACGGCTATTTCGAGCCGGATCCGCCGCAGCAGGATCCGCAACTCCGCCAGGCCCAAGTGCTGCACGCGGTCTTCAGCCCCGTGGATGCGACCGCCATTGAGCTGACCGGAAGTGTCTCGTCGGTTGCCGGCCACGACTTTGAGCTGAAACTCAAGATCGGCTTAGCCTCTGTGAGTATGTCACCCGATGGCGGCCAATGGAACGGCCATCTCGATGTGGCTGTGTATGGGCGCGACGATGCCGGCAAGGCGTACGAGTCCGCTTCCAAAACCGTGGATCTGAAGCTGCCGCAGGACAGCTACGACAAGGCGCTCAAGGACGGCCTGCCTTATGACCACAGTTTCAGGCTGGACCCGAAAGCCTCCTCGCTTCGCGTGATCGTGCGCGACCTGAGCAGCGGCAATCTCGGTTCGTTGACGATGCCGGCGCCGGCGGGCGCGCCGCTGAACCTGGCCAACGCGAACCCGATGGAGAAAGAACTGGAAAGCCTGGGAGCTTCGCCGCACGCCGGTAACGCCGCGGCATCGGCATCCGCTCCCTTCTTCTACGATACCGGCGGTGCGTCGCGAGTCGACCTGGCGATCGAGATTCCTTCCCCCGTTCTCACTCCCACCGAAGTGAGTGGCAAGCTGCATGCCGAGATGGATGTGCTCGGCCTGGCGTACAAATCCGAGGGTGAGGTGGCCGCGCGGTTCAGCGAAACCGTGAAATTCGATTTCGACAACCGGCAGCAATTCGATGCTTTTCTCTCGCGCCCGCTGCGCTACCAACACCAGTTCGAAATCGCACCGGGCAATTACAGATTCAGGCTGATCTTCCGCACCGCCAAGGATCGCTTCGGCGTGGTCGAAACCCGGCTGGCTATCGATCGTTTCGACGCGAGCCGGCTCAGCCTGAGCTCTATCGCCCTCAGCCGCGACGTGCAACCCATATCGCCAGAGGCGGCGCAGGAGGAAACCGAGGCGGGGAGAAATCCGCTGATCTTTCGCGGCAACCGGATCACCGTCTCAGGCTCCGATCTGTTCTCGAAAACCGGCATAGCCGAAGCCTACTTCGAGATCTACGAGCCACCGGCCGCAGGCGCCCAGCCGGTCCAATTAAGTATGCGCCTGCGCCTGCTCGACGCGCAGAGCGAACCGAAGTGGGATTCCGGCGATGTCGATTTGAGCGCGCTGGCCAAGTCCGGCGACCGCGTGATTCCGGTAGCGCTCAGATTGCCGGTCGCGACCCTGGCGCCCGGAGCCTATCGCGCCGAGCTTACCGTCAAGGATTCCGCCGGCAGCCAAGCCACCCGCAGCGTGCAATTCCGGGCGGAGTGAGGTGCGGGATCGGGCCTAGAATAAAGATGGACCGCGAGCATGACGCTGGCCGAACAGCTTGCTTTACACACCCGCGAAGGCGACTTGTACGAATCGCTGGAGGGGGACCGCATCCGTTGCTACGCCTGCGGCCACTGCTGCCCGATCTCTTCCGGGTTTGCCGGCGTCTGCAAAGTCAGGTTCAATCGCGGCGGCAAGTTGCTGGTTCCCTACGGGTACGTCAACGCCCTGCATTGCGATCCGATTGAAAAGAAGCCCTTCTACCACGCCCTGCCCGGAACGCGCGCGCTCAGTTTCGGCTTGCTCGGCTGCGACCTGCATTGCGGCTACTGCCAGAATTGGGTGAGTTCGCAGGCGCTGCGCGACGTCCGCTCCTCGCTCGATTTCCATGAGATCTCGCCGGCTGAAATCGTCAGGCTGGCTCTGCGGCAGAACGCGTCGAGCATCGTCAGCACTTACAATGAGCCGCTGATCACCAGCGAATGGGCGGTGGCCGTCTTCCGCGAAGCGCGCCAGGCCGGCCTGAGCACCGGATACGTCTCCAACGGGAACGCCACTCCCCAGGTGCTGGAATATCTGCGCCCCTGGGTGGATCTCTACAAGGTGGATCTCAAGAGCTTCGACGATCGCCGGTATCACGAGCTGGGCGGGCGCCTGCAACCGATCCTCGATTCGATCGCGCGTATCCATAGCATGGGCTTCTGGCTGGAAGTCGTCACGCTGCTGGTGCCTGGGTTCAACGATTCGCGCGCGGAACTGGAAGCGCTGGCGGGCTTCCTCGCCGGCATCTCACCGGACATCCCCTGGCACGTCACCGCATTCCGCCCCGATTACAAGATGACCGGGCCGGGCGCTACCACCGCTCCCATGCTGGAGCGTGCCGCGTCAATTGGCCGCGCGGCCGGCCTGCGTTATGTTTATGCGGGGAACCTTCCGGGCAGCGTCGGTGAACTCGAGAACACGTACTGCCCGAACTGCCGGGCTTTGCTGGTGGAACGATCCGGCTTCGACGTCCTGAGGAACAACTTGACGGCGGACGGCGCCTGCCCGCACTGCCAATGGACGATTTCAGGCTTCTGGCGGCCCGGCGCGCAACGGGTTCGCGAGAGCCACGTGACCATCCAAAGAGAATGCGATTGACGCATGGCTTCCTCACACACAACACCATTTTCCGGTTCGTGGTATCCAGGGGAGCCCGCCGAGTTGGAGGCGCTCCTCGATCGGCTCTTCGACTCTTCCCTGCAGAGGACCGGCCCCAGCCTTCTTCCGCGCCCGCTGGCATTTGTCGTCCCTCATGCGGGCCTGGTTTATTCGGGCACGGTTGCCGCCGCGGCCTTCCGCCATTTGCAGTCCGCGAAACCCGAGCGAGTCTTCATCCTCGGATTCGCCCATCGCGGCGGTAGAGCGGGAGTCTCAATTCCCGACATCGGCGCGTTTCGGACTCCGCTGGGTGAGGTCAAAGTCGATCAGACGGCCGCGCGGGAGCTGACATCCGGCGGACAATTCGCGATGATCGCCGAAAACATGGTGTGCGATCACTCGGTTGAGATCCAGCTCCCACTGCTGCAAAAGGCCGTTGCCGGCGCGCCGGTGGTTCCTCTGTATGTGGGTCCTCTGAGCGACACCGAGCGGCGTGTGGCGGCGCAGATTCTGGCGCAGCATGTCCGGCCGGGCGACATCTTATTGGCTAGCTCCGACCTGACTCACTATGGCCGGGATTTTGGCTACCAGCCGTTTCCAGCCGGTCCGGACGTGAGCCGGCGGCTGTTCCTGCTCGATTCTCGCGTCATCGCTGCGGCCGGCAGCCTCGACCCCACCCTGTTCCTCGACGCGTTGCACGAGTTCGACTCCACGGTTTGCGGGCGCGAACCGCTCGCCCTGCTCATCGAGACCCTCGGCCTTTTGGCGGGCGAAGACGTGTTTCAGCAGACGCTGGACTACCAGACCTCCGCCGAGCTCACCGGCGATTTTGAGCACATTGTCAGCTACGGATCTCTCGGCTACTTTCACGCCGATTCCTTCCGCCTGGATGAGCAAGCGCAGTGCGCCCTGCTCGCGAGCGCGCGGGCGACCCTCCGGCACCTGTCTGCAACCGGCGAGCGGAAGGCGGTTCCGCCGGCGCCTGCCAGCCCGCTCCTGACGCGGCACGCGGCGGTCTTCGTAAGTCTGCACCAGGGCCGGGAGTTATTCGGGTGCGTTGGCATGGTGCCTGCAAGAGTGCCGCTGGCAGAAGCGGTACCCGATCTGACACTGGACGCGGCGCTCGACGACCCGCGGTTCCCGCATCGTGCCAGCGTGCCGGACGGACTGAATATTGAGATCTCCGTGCTAACGCCCATGAAGCAGATCCGGGACTGGAGATCGTTCCGGATTGGACTGCACGGCGCCTACCTCGAGTGCGGCGCCCACAGCGCACTCTTGCTGCCGCAGGTGGCCAGCCACGGCGCCTATACGGAAACCAGCTTCCTCGAGACCTTATCCCGAAAAGCCGGCCTTCGCCCCGGCGCGTACCGGGATCCGCAGGCACGGCTGTCCGTATTCCTGGCGCAAGTTTTCAGTTGACGGTGGGATAGGCGAGCGGTTCTTGTCGTGTGTCCTCCAGCGGACAGCGTTTGCGATACAGTAGCAGCATGCTTCGCCGCTCATTCCTGCAGACTGTTCCCGGAGCGGTTGCCGCCACGGCTGTGGCTGCGCCGCCGCCCGCCACCGGTGAAGTGCCCGTCAAGCTCGGGTTCGACACCTACTCGCTGCGCGCCTTCAAATGGAAGGCTGCCGAGCTTCTGAATTACGCCGCCAGTCTCCAGCTCGACACCATCCAAATCTCCAGTTTGGGCGACTATGAGAGCCTCGATCCGGCATACCTCAAAACGGTGAAAGATCAGGCCGGCCGGTTGCACATCCAGGTGGATGGCGGGACCGGATGCATCTGCCCTTCGAGCCATGCCTTTGCGAAGGACGGGCCACCGGCGCGCGACCGCCTGCTGCAAGGGCTTCGCGTGGCAGCCGCGGTGGGCGCGAAAGCCATGCGCTGCTACCTGGGCAGCAGCGCCGACCGAATTGGCGAGCCCGGCATCGAAGCGCACATGGAGAACACGATCGGACTGTTCCGTTCCGTGCGCTCCGAAACTCTCGATCTCGAAATGAAGATCGCGATCGAAAACCACGATGGCGACATGCAGGCCCGCGAAGTGAAGACCGTGATCGAAGAATCCGGTAAGGATTTCGTGGGATCCAACCTGGATACCGGCAATCCCCTGTGGGTGGTGGAGGATCCGCTGCTGACCCTGGAGGTGCTGGCGCCGTACGTGCTCACCACCCACGTGCGGGATTCGGTGCTGTTCGAGCATCCGCGTGGGGCAGCCGGACAATGGGTGGCGCTGGGCGATGGCCAGATCGACTTCGTCCGCTTCGTCGAGCAATTTCGAAAATGGTGCCCGCACGCGTCGATGCAAATGGAAGTCATCACGGGCCGCCCGCCGCGCGTGATCCCTTACCTGGAGCGGGATTTCTGGCAGGCATTCCCTAAGGCGCTGGCCTCCGAGTTCGCGCGCTTCGTCGCCTTGGCCAAGGCCGGCCATCCCTATATGGGAGCCATGGTGATCGAAGACGTGGCGGGACAACGCCCGCCGATCATGAGAGAGGCGCTCAAGGAACAACAACGCCTCGACCTGGAACGGAGCCTGGAATACGCCAAGAAGAAGCTGAACGTGGGCGTCAACTGGCGCGGATAGGCCGCACGAGCGGCGGCCTTGCGAAAACGTCCCTGGGGTTGCGATGATTGCTGTGAACGCTAACTAATTCCAAAGGTCCTATCATGCGCAAACGTCTGCTGATTCTCGCCGCCATTGCCGGCGGCTCCGCCAGTCTGTTCGCCCAACAGCCGGCCTGGCAGCCTGCTCCGGAACATCTGACCTTGCCTCTCTGGCCACACGGTGCGCCGGGCGCTGCGCCGAATCCGGCGCCGGAGGTCGATACGACAACCGCGAAAGACAACCTCATCGCGGGCAAGCCACTCATCCGGCTCGGCAACGTTTCCAATCCCACCCTCACGGTCTACACGCCCAAGAACAGGAACACCGGCGCCACCGTGGTCGTCTTTCCGGGAGGCGGTTACCGCATCCTGGCGATTGACCTCGAAGGGACCGAGGTGTGCGACTGGCTCAATGCCGCGGGTCTGACCTGCATCCTCGTAAAATACCGCGTGCCGGACTCCGGGCCTTACCCGAAGTCTTCCGCTGCATTGCAGGATGCGCAGCGCGCGCTGGGGATGGTGCGTTCTCACTCGAGCGAGTGGCACATCGATCAGCACCGCATCGGCGTTCTTGGCTTTTCCGCCGGCGCCCACCTTGCCGCCGCACTTAGCACTCACTTCGATCGGCGTCTCTATGATCCGATTGACTCATCCGACCGTCTAAGTTGCCGTCCCGATTTCGCCGTGATCGTCTATCCGGGTTATCTGGCACTGGCGGAAAAAAACTTCGCTCCCAATCCCGACATTCAGCCTACCGCCCAGACGCCGCCTTCGTTTATCGTTCAAGCCGAGGACGATCCGGTCCATGTCGAAAACGCCGTAGTCTATTTCCTCGCCCTGAAGAATGCGAAGGTTCCGGCGGAACTGCATATCTATGCCGAGGGCGGACACGGTTACGGCCTGCGCCGCACCGCGCTCCCGGTTACCACCTGGCCTGCGAGCGTGGAAGCGTGGCTGCATACGCTGAATGTCCCGTCCGGCCCCGCTGGATCGGAGCTACCGGCGAAGTAAGCCGGCGCGTGCGATCACTTGGTGTAGTTGCGATATGCCAAGTCGAGTAACTCGACGACGTGCATGACGCGCTGGCGGTTGCCGTGGAGGCGGACGCCGGCTTTAAGCTGCAATTCGCAGCCGGGGTTGGCGGTGGCGACGATGGTGGCGCGGGTGCGGTTGACGGCCTCCATCTTATGCGCCAGGATCTGTAACGACATTTCGTTCTGCACGATGTTGTAGGAGCCGGCGCTGCCGCAGCAGATATCGGCGCTGGCCATTTCCTCGAGGGCGATGCCGGGGATGGCCGCAAGCAGCTTGCGCGGCGCGCTGCGGATGCGCTGGCCGTGGGCGAGATGGCAGGCGTCCTGATAAGTCACCACCGCATCCACGGCGCCCATTTGGCGGTTCAATTCGATGGAAGCGAGAAACTCGGTGATGTCGCGGACCTGGGCCGCGAACCGTTGCGCGACGGTCGCGTAGGTCGGATCGTCGGCGAGCAGTTCGCCATATTCCTTGAGCATGGCGCCACAGCCGGCGGAGTTGCTGACGATGGCATCGTAGGCGCCGCCGTGGAGGGCATCGATATTGCGGCGGGCCAGCGCGCGCGCGTCCTCGGGGAGCCCGGAGTGGAGGTGCAGCGCGCCGCAGCAGCCTTGCCCGGCGGGCACCACCACTTCGCAGCCGTTGCGCTGGAGCACGCGCACGCTGGCTTCATGCAGGCGGGCGAAAGAGATGTTGGCGACGCAGCCGGAGAGGAAGGCTACGCGGTGGCGGCGCACGCCTTCGGCGGGAAACGTTTTGCCGGTCTGGGAAAAGAAGAACGGAGGGTCGGCCGAAGGAGCGAGCTGCGCCACATCGCCCACTCGCCCGAGCATCTTCATCAGGCCCAGGCCGAGCGCCAGCGATTTCAGGCCGCTGACTTCATACAGGTAGAGCAGGGTGCCGGCGATCGAGAGCAGGGCGCGCGATTGAATGAGCTGGCCGAACAGAAACGCGCGGAGCCATCTTGCGACGCGGCCGCGCGGAATGCGCGCTTCGATTTCGGCGCGGGCCTGCTCCACCATGCGGCCATAGGGTACCCCGGAAGGGCAGGCGGATTCGCAGCCGCGGCAGGCCAGGCAGAGGCCGATGTGTTCGAGATAAGCCGGCGTGATGGGCGCGCCGCCGGAGACCTGCACCATTTGATAAACGCGGCCGCGGGGCGAATCCATTTCCAGGCCCAACTCGCGGTAAGTGGGGCAGGCGTTCAGGCACAGGCCACAGTGGACGCACTTATCGAGATCGAACTGGCTGGGCCCGGCGGCGCGGGGTTCAGAGGCGATGGTAGAGTCGGCCACGGTTTAATACGTTGGACGGATCGAACAGAGCTTTGAGCCGCCGCATGGTTTCGAAATCGGCGCCGGGAGCGGGCCACAACTCGAGCTCGGATTTGCGCGCCTCGGGCGCGAACTCGATGACCGCTTTCATTCCCTGCGCGGCCGCGACCGCCAGGTATCGGGCAGCCGAGCCGGGTCCATCAAAATATACGTAGCAGACGCCAGAACCGGCGCGAGCCATGGCCGGGACAGCGAGCGGCGCCATCAACTTCTCAAGATCCGTCAGCGTCGAGGATACGCGCACCACGGCGCCATCGGCGTGGGCGGCGAGAAAGCGAGGCGTGAAGTCTTCCACCTGGCGCCAGAACTCCTCGTGCGCCGCTCCATCGAGCGCTTGCGCATCGCCGAACGAGGCCAGCTCGCGCTGGTAACGGTCCACCGCGGTCTGGTTGCCGGCGGTGCGCACGGCCAGAATCCAGACGGGGCTGCCGTGAACGGCGGCGGGCGGATTGAACAGGTCGATGGCGGCAGGCTGCAGCACGCTGGCGAGCAGGCGCGCGCGGGCCTCGAAAGCGGTCTTCGAATCGGCGAAGGAAAGCAGCATGGTGCGCTCGACTTCGGGCATGGGCTGGAGCTTGAAATTGACCACCGCGATGGCGGCCAGCGTGCCAAAAGAACCGATCATGAGCTTAGCCATGTCCAGGCCGGCCACGTTCTTGACCACCATGCCGCCGGACTGCACGATCTTGCGGGCGAGAGTGATGAAGCGCATGCCGATCACCATGTCGCGCGCAGTGCCGTAGAGGCGGCGGCGCGGCCCGTTCGAGTTGCAGGCAACCACGCCGCCCACGGTGGATTGGCCGGCGAACGGCGGATCGAGCGGCACCATCTGGCGGTTCTGGCGGAGCAGGGCAGTGAACTCGCGCCAGGGCAGGCCTGCCTCCACGCTGATGGTGAGGTCGCGCGGTTCGTATTCGAGCACGCGGCGGAGCCCGGCGGTGCTGATGGTCTCGTCGGCGCACCCGACCGGGCCCGCCATCAGGCGCTTGCTGCCATGGCCCTCCAGGCAAATGGTGCGCAGGTGGCGCGCGGCTCGGTTGAGCGCTTCGGCGAGATCGTCGTGGGTCTCCGGCGTATACAGCATGCGGTTCGAAACCGGCTCGAGACGCCGGGCCAAACATTTTCGCGCCCGGCTAGAAGATAATGATAAGCCATGGCGCATCTATATGCCGGGACATCCGGCTTCGCGTATCCGGCGTGGAAACCGGATTTCTATCCGGCCAAGCTGCCGGCCAACCAATTCCTGAAGCACTACGCTACACGGCTGCGCGCGGTGGAAATCAATTACACGTTCCGGCGATTGCCGGCCGCGGCCACACTGGCGGCGTGGGTGGAAGCGACGCCGCCAGGGTTCGTCTTCGCGGTGAAGGCGAACATGCGGATCACGCACATCCTGCGGCTGAAGAACGCGGGCCAGGCGAGCGAGATTTTTCTCAAGGCGATTGATCCGCTGCGGTCGGCGCGGCGGCTGGGGCCGATCCTCTTTCAATTGCCGCCGCAGATGAGCCGGGATGACGCGCTGCTGGCGGCTTACCTGGAGACGCTGCCGACGGATCTCCGCTATGCGTTCGAGTTCCGCCACCCGTCGTGGCTGGTGGAGGAGGTGTACGCCGAGTTGCGCCGGCGCAACGTGTCGCTCTGCGTGGCGGAATCGGAGAAGCTGGAAGTGCCGGAAGTGATCACCGCCGATTTCGTTTACTACCGCCTGCGCAAGCCCGATTACACCGGGGCCGATGTGACCACGATGGCCGCGCGGTCGAAAGAATTGCTCGCCACCGGGCGCGATCTATACCTGATGTTCAAGCACGAAGACACGGCGGCCGGAGCGTTGAACGCGGAGCTGCTGTCGAGGCTGGCGGGGTAGGGGGCGATCCGGCGTAAGCTCTCACCGCTCGGCGGCTGTGCTGAAGGGAGGTGACTCGTTGGAGTGCGCGTCGTTGGTGGTGAGCCCCGACGGGGAACCGGCCTAAAGTCGGCGGTGTCCTTCCCGGGTATCCCAGCACTGTGGCCATTCGACACGTTTACTTTGGGAAGTTGATGATTGCAGGGATGGTATTTCGGCACCCAACGTGCTCATATGAATGTATCATGCGTGTCAGAGGTTTGGCGTGTCTGGTGCTGTTGAGCGCAGCCGGTGCGATGGCGGCGACCTCCAGCTTCCTGCTGGGGCTGGACTACAGCGAGTGGTTTGTCCCCGAGGCCATGCAGATTGCGACAGACGGCTCCGGAGCGCTCTACATCCTGTCGGCCACCAATGGCGCGGCCGGCGGCCTGGTGACAAAACTGTCGGCGGACGGGAAGACCATCCTGTGGCAGAACAACCTCGGATTCCGGGCGGAGACAATGGCAATCGATCCCACCGGCGGCGTGTATGTAATACCCCAGTGGCTGCCTGGCGATACGTCCATTTCCGTCGCCAAGCTGAGTGCCAGCGGGATCGGCTTCGCGTGGAAGACGACGGTCGGCCTTTTCCTTCCCGCATATCCGTTCGCGCTTGCAGCCGACTCCCAGGGACGCGCTTATGTGGCTGGCGTTCTCAATGCGGCGACCTTGCAGGCGGGCATATTCCGGCTGACTGCAACCGGCAGCGCCGTCGATTACGCGGCCCATGTGACGGGCGTGCCGGCTTCCGTTGCCGTGGACGGGACGGGCGCGGCATTCATTGCAGGGTACCTGCCAGCGGCAAGTGGCGCGGCTTCTTTTCTCGCGCGGCTGACGCCGGATGGTTCCGCCGGATTCTACTCGACCACGCTTCCAGCATCGTCAAACACGAATGCAGCGACGGTGGCCGTGGATGCGAACGGGAATGCCGTGGTGGCGTTCAGCAACGCGAATGAGTCCGGATCGTTGCAGCGCTTCGATTCCACCGGCGCAATTACGTTTTCGAATGCCGTCTCCTTCGCATCGATGGGCGCTTCTCCCGCGCTGGCGCTGGACGCGGCCGGCAACGCGTACATCACCGGATACGCGCCCAGCCGGGGCTTGGTCAGGAACAGCCTTGGTCAGTGCGGAGGGAACTTACTCAGTGTGTTCGCACCCGATGGTTCCCTCCTGCAGGCCACTTACATCCCAGGCGCTCTGGGCGTGGTCCCGCTGCTTGCCACGGGTTCGAATTCGGCTGTCTTTGTGGCAAGCCTCGCCGATGCAACCTTCGCGCCCAGCGAGGCCGGTCCATTCCCGGCGACAGTTTTTGCCGCTGTTGTGTGGCATCTCTCCCAGAATGCCTACGCGCAGACTTTTCCGCTGGCTTGTTTGGGCAACGCGGCGAGCTTCAACATCGGGGCCGTAGCGCCGGGAGAGATTGTGACGTTGATTGGAAACGGGCTCGGGCCACAGCAGGGGGTTCAGGCCCAGGCCTCCACGCAGATCCCGTTCCCGACCCAACTGGCAAAAGTGGAGGTGACCTTCGACGGAAAGCCGGCGCCGCTGCTGTGGGTGCAGGACGCCCAGATCAATCTTGTGGCGCCGTGGTCGCTGATACCCGGGCTGAACACGGATATCTGTGTCTCTTACAACAGCGTGAAGACGAATTGTCTCTCTTGGCCGGTGGCGCAGACGGCTCCGGGTGTGTTCACGGTGGATGGCGTTTACGCGGCGGCGCTGAATCAGGATGAAACCATCAACTCGGCCGGCAATCCCGCGCTCCGTGGCTCTATTGTTTCGGTGTTCGCGACGGGCCTCGGTCGGATCACTCCGCCGCAGGCCGATGGATCGCTGGTGGGGCTTCCCCTGCCCACCAACGTTCTGGCGGTTGGAGTCGAGGCATTCCCGAGCGTGTTCACTGGCAACAATTACACTCCCGTCAATTTCGAGGTGTCGTATGCGGGCCCGGCGCCAGGCCTGATCGCCGGGGCCAGCCAGATCAACTTCAAGATTGTCCCCTTTGATAATGGTTCGCCTTCTGGCAGCCAGATCTATCTGACCTTGCCTTCGTCAAGCAGCCAGCGCTTCCAGATCTACGTCGCCGCTCAGTGAACGCGTCGGCTTTCCAGGGAATGCCGCACAGGTTCATTCGACAGCCGAAGTGTGATAAGCCATTCCTTTCTTGCGGGGACATCGACTGCTGGGACATCGGGAGTAAAGGTCTCAAAGACCTTTTCAACCAGGTCGATACCGTACTCGAACAGCAACTCAACGATGCCTAACGCAAGATCCACCATGCCCTGGATTACGCAGACTGCGGGCGCGCCGTTCCCGGCGGCATCAGGCGCATGGCAGCGACAACTACTCGGCTTTACCGCGCCATCTCGCGGGGGCTGCGATCCATCTCCGCCTCAGGTATTCTAATGACATGGAGCTGATTTTCGAAGTTCGCGATGCGGAAGGGGGCGGCTACTGCGCGCGCGCGCTTGGCCATGGCATCTTCACCGAAGCGGACACATGGGAAGAACTGCGCGCCAATGTCGTTGAGGCAATGTCGGTCCACTTCGAAGACGGCCCGGTGCATCCCCGTTTAGTGCAGTTGCATTATGTGAAGGACGAGTTGATCTCGGTCGAAGCCGCATGAAGTTGCCGCGCGGCGTATTCGCAGATCGCGTCATTCTGGCGCTGGAATGCCTCGGGTACGTGGTGATCCGCCTAAAGGGCAGCCACGTCAGGCTACGGCACGAGGGACCGCCGGCCCATACGATCACGCTCCCCCTGCACATTCCGCTCAAGACCGGCACGCTTCACGGTATTCTCTCCGAGATCGCGCGGGTGAGGTCGATCACGATCGAATCCATCGCTGATTTGCTCTGAACTCGTGGCGTGGGCGGGCCGGCGAAATCCGCCCACCGCCTACTCGTATTGCAGCGCCACCACCGGGTCCAGGCGGGCGGCTTTCATGGCGGGCCAGGTGCCGAAGAACAGGCCTACGCCGACGCTCACGCACACGCCCAGCGCGGCCGCCCACAGCGGCACCGAGGTCGGCAGGCTGGGGAAGATCAGCCGGAAGATCACCGAGATCAGCCACCCCAGCGTCATCCCGGCCAGGCCGCCCAGGCCCGTCAGCACCACGGCCTCGGTCAGGAACTGAACCACGATATCGGAGCGTTTCGCGCCCACCGCCTTGCGAATGCCGATCTCGCGCGTGCGTTCGGTGACCGACACCAGCATGATGTTCATCACTCCGATGCCGCCCACCAGCAGGCCGATCGAGCTCAGTCCCACCATCAGCAGCGCCACTGTCGACGTGATGCGGTGGAAATCCTGCAGCATCTGGCTGCCGGTCGAAAGCCAGAAATCGTCCGGCTTGTTGGGCGGCGTCTTGCGCATCATACGCAGCGCCACTTCGCTTTCATCGATCGCGCGATCCACCATCCCCTTCCTGGCGATGATGATGAACATGATCTGGTTGGCGGTCGGGAACATTTTGCGCATGGTGAAAAAGGGCACCAGGATGCGCTGGTCCGGCTGCCCGGGAAAACTCAGCTTTTGCCCGATCACTCCCACAATTTGAAGCAGGTGGCCATCCACCTCGATCCACTTGCCGACCGGGTCTTCGCCCTGAAACAGGGCCTTATCCACGTTTTCGCCGACCACCACCACCGGTTGATGCCGCCGGTTCTCCTCGTCGGTGAAAAAGCGGCCGCGCAGAATCTTCTGGCCTTCGCCGGCGGCGTAGCCCTCCTCGGTTCCGGCGAAGTCGACTTGATACAGATCGCGTCCGCGGTATTTCACGTGGTCGGCCCACTGGCCGGGCCCGAATACGTTCGGCGTCAGCAGGTACGGCGAAACGTGCGCCACCGACGGGCAGCGCTCGGCCAGTTCCTGCGACTGCTCCCAGGTGAACGGCTTGCGCTTCATCTCTTCCGGCGTGATGGAGCCGCGGAAAGTCGCCTTGAACTGGAAGGACAGAATCGTCTCCGGCCCCATCGAGCTGACCAGGTCCGTCATCACGTCGTTGACGCCGGTGATGATCGAGCCCACCGCGATCACCGCGCCGGTGCCGATGATGACTCCCAGCACGGTCAGGAAGCTCCGCGTCTTGTGCTCGAGCACGGTGGCAAACGCCATCGCCGCCGATGAGCGGATCTCGGAGAACGTCATCGCTCCCACCTCAGCGCGTGAATCGGATCCAGCTTGGCCGCCCGGTGCGCCGGATATACGCCGAAGAACAGGCCCACCAGCGCCGATACTCCCACCCCAACCACTACCGCCGAGGGCGGCACCGCCATCGGCATCGGCGTCACCGACCGCACCACCACCGTCAGCAGCCAGGCCAGCACCACTCCCATCAGCCCGCCCGTGGCGGACAACAGCGAGGATTCAATCAGAAACTGCCGCATGATGTCCCCGTTGCGTGCGCCCACGGCCTTGCGAATCCCAATCTCGTAAGTCCGCTCCGTCACCACCGCCAGCATGATGTTCATGATCACCACGCCGCCCACCACCATGAACACCGAAACGATGCCCACCGCCATAGTGGCCAGCGTCTTGGTGATGCGGTCCCACAGCGACACCAGCGACGACGAGGACAGCAACCCGAAATTGTCCTCCTGGTTCGGGCGCAGCTTGCGGTGCGCGCGCAGCAAAATGTGAACTTCGTCCTGCGCGTCGTTCAGGTGGTCGTGATCGAGCGCCAGCGCGTGGAAGCTGGCCTCCGAATGTGCGCCGAACACCTTGAAGAAAGTGCCGAGCGGGATCATCACGAAATTGTCTTGCGAGAAGCCGAAAACGGAGCCTTTCTTGTCCGACACGCCGATCACCTCGAACGGCTTGCCGTCCAGCATGATGGTCTTGCCGATGGCATCGGTGTCCCGGAAGAAGCGCTCGCGCAAGTCGTTCCCGATGAATGCCACGTTGGTGTGCCGCTGGTCGTCGAAGTCGGTGATAAACCTGCCCGATGTCACACCCAGATCGGAAATGGCGGCCATATTCGATGTCACGCCCGTCATGTCCACGCCATCCATCACCTGCCCGCGGTAGTGGACGCTCACGTCCTTGTCCGCCGACATGCCGAATTCCCGCACCAGCGTCAGTTGGCTCTTCAGGTATTGAAACTCCTCCAGCGTCAGCTTGGGATTTCTCCGGTCCAGCTCGATCAGCTTCTTGGGATCGAAGTCGCCGAGCAGCGGAATCCGCTGCACCTGAAAGCCGTCGGTGCCCATGTCGGACACCTGCTGGGCCACATACACGTCCATCCCGTGCACCATCGACATCACCACGATCAACGTGGTGGTGGCGAGAATCACGCCCAGCAGCGTGAGAAAGCTGCGTAGTTTGCTCGAAAATACGCTCCGCACAGCGACCAACATCGCTTCGCGGTAGGAAGCTAAAGCTCGCATGATGCCCGATTCAGCCTGCTGGTTCCGCCGGCAGGCCCCGAGTGCGGACGTTGAACGCCTTCATATCATTATGAGGACGCCGCCCCTGCTCCAACATTAACGCAAAGTACACGGCCTCGCCGGGCCCGCCAGGTTCACGGCGCCACCAGGGCCGCCGTGTTCTATGGGGCATACGCGAGCCGCCCCGCAAAGTTCCCGGAAAGTCTCTTCGGGTGGGGCAGGCTCGCTTGCCATTTGTTTTTGACTGCCACGCCTTTGACGTACCGGGCAATCCGCGCGATTATGGAGTACTGGGTTTCAGGCAGTACCGGCGCTCGAAGTCCGAAACCCGCTGTCACCCCGAGAGTTTCGGAAGACGTTCGCGATCGGACCCGAATCGCGAAGCGGGGTGTGCCGGAAGAGAAAGGAAGAATTATGAGGGCAGCATTGAGAACACTCTGCGGTGGTCTGGCGGTGAGCGCTTTGATCGTCACCGCCTACGCGCAGGAACCGTCGAAGCTGGTCCGGCTGAACGTGGTGGCCGTCGACCAGGCGGGCAAACCGGTCGGCGATCTGACGGCCAACGATTTCAGTGTCGTGGACGACGGCAAGCCGGAGACGATCGCCCTGTTCCACGCAGGCGGCTTTGGGCCGGCAACCGCCGCGTCCCCAGGCGAGTTCACCAACCGGCCGTCGCCGCCGCCGCACACAACCGTGATTCTGTTCGATTGCTTGAACCATATGCGTGCCGAGTGTGTGTACGCCGCGCGCCAACTCGGGCCGTCCCTCAAACAGATCGAAGATGCCGGTCCCGTTTACTTCTATGTACTCACGCCGCAGGGCAACCTGGATTCCATCCATCCACTCCCGGAATCGGCGGGAGCCGCACCCAACAAGACCTGGAATCAGGACATCGAGGCTGTGCTGGCCAAGGAGGTCAAGGGTCTGAAACCGAGACCCTCCGGCATGGCCGACGAAGTAGTCACCAAGAACACCTACGTCAAGCTGGAGACGCTCGGCAAGCAGTTGGCGAATTTCCCGGGGCGTCGCGACATAATCTGGGTCCTCGGTGGCGTTCCCTCTACTTACAAGGAGAACACCAAGAACCCCTGCACCGGCATCTGGGTCGGCTGCGGGCTCTATGCGGAACATCTGAGTGTCAACCTGGATTTGACCGGGACGGTGGTCAATCTGCTCACCTTCACCGACTTGGATCCGGACAAGACTCAGGACATGGAGGCCATGGCTCAATTGACTGGCGGCAGCTTGACTTACGGCAACAAGGGCGGGGACATCCGGCAGGTCATCCAGCAATTGAACGAGAGCGCCAGTGCGGGATACGTGATCAACTACGACCCGTCCGCGGCCAATTGGGACAACAAATTCCACCTCGTCAAGATTGCCTGTGACCGGAAGGGCGTCAAACTGATCGCCAAGACCCGCTACTACGCGCTGCCGGATTCGCGGCCGGCGGACCAGCGGCAGATGGACGCTCTGCGCGCAGCCTACCAGAGCTCCTCCGACGTATCCGACATCGGCCTGCGCGCCGCGATCTCGCCCGGCAAGACGCAGAATTTGATCAAGATCGATCTGCGGGTTGCCCTGGCCGACCTGCTGCTGCACGAAAGCGGCGGCAAGTTTAGCGGTCAGTTGACCCTGCTGTATTCCGCGCGCAGCGCGACTGGGCCCGAGGGCGATCCCGTGCTTGGTAACCTCAGTCCGAGTTTCACCAAGGAACAGCACGACGCTTATCTGAAGGACGGTTTCCCGATTACCAACGAATATCCTATCGACAGCGCAACCAAAGTTGTTCGCCTCATGGTTGCCGATGGCGCCTCTGGCCTGGCCGGCTCGTTGACCATCCCCGTCGCCCCGCCGCAGTAATGAAAAAGGTGGTTCGCAGGCGAAAACGCCTGCGCCACCATGAACAGGCAGTGTACCTGCATTTGGTGGGGCGGGCTCCAGCCTGCCAACGCCCCGCTTGCGGGCGCATTCTTTTACGGCCACTGTCGCGCCGCGCGGCGTTCCGCCTGCCATGCGTCGTGTTCCAATATTGAGGGAGCAGATTTCCGATGTCCTTCCGCGGCGTGGATTACTTTCTGGTGGATTCGCTGTTCAGCGAAGAAGAGCGGATGGTGCGGCAGACCGCGCGCCGCTTCGCCGACGAGCGCATCCTGCCGCTGATCCGCGACTGCTACCGCGACGCCCGCTTCCCCGCCGCGCTTATACCGGAACTGGGCGAGCTCGGCTTTCTCGGCGCCAACCTGGAAGGCTACGGCTGCGCGGGCATGAGCAACGTCGAGTACGGGCTTGTCATGCAGGAACTCGAGCGCGCCGATTCCGGCATCCGCAGCTTCGTTTCCGTGCAGGGCGCGCTGGTCATGTACCCCATCCTCACCTTTGGCTCCGAGGAGCAGAAGCGCCGCTGGCTGCCGCGCCTCCAAAACGGATCCGCCGTCGGCTGTTTCGGGTTGACCGAGCCCGACTTCGGGTCGAACCCCGCCGGCATGCGCACCACCGCGAGCCGCGATGGCGCCGGCTGGGTGCTCAACGGCGAGAAAACCTGGATCACCAACGGCGGTGTGGCCGACGTGTCCGTGGTGTGGGCGCGCGCGGCCGAAGGCATCGCCGGCTTTCTGGTCGAGCGCGGCACGCCGGGCTTTTCGACCAGCGATATCCACGGCAAGTGGTCGATGCGGGCCTCGGTCACCTCCAGCCTCTCGATGGCGGATTGCCGCGTCGACGATAGCGCGCGGCTGCCCGAAGCCAGGGGACTCAAGGCTGCGCTCGCCTGCCTCACCCAGGCTCGTTACGGCATCGGCTGGGGCGTCCTCGGCGCGGCCATGGACTGCTACGAAACCGCCCGCCAGTATGCCATCCTGCGCAAGCAGTTCGACAACCGCCCGATCGCTTCCCATCAATTGGTGCAGGAAAAACTGGCCTGGATGATCACCGAAATCACCAAGGCGCAATTGCTGGCCCTCCACGCCGGCCGGCTCAAGGACCAGGGCACGCTCGAGCCCGCCCACGTCTCGATGCTGAAACGCAACAACACCGCTATCGCGCTCGAATGCGCCCGCGCCAGCCGCGATCTGCTGGGCGCCAACGGCATCACCGACGAGTACCCCGTCATGCGCCACCTCTGCAACCTGGAAACCGTGAAGACCTACGAAGGCACCGATCACATCCACGCTCTCGTAATCGGCGAGCGCGTCACCGGCATCGCGGCGTACAAGTAACAGGATTCGATTTCAGCGCAGTCGCATGATTGCGCACCTTGAAACCCAATGTTACTGATCGTTTTCGCATTTTCGACGTTCCTCAGCGCGACCCTCCTTTTCCTGGTCGAGCCGATGTTCGCCAAAATGGCGCTACCCATGCTGGGTGGCACGCCGGCGGTGTGGAACACTTGTCTGGTTTTCTTTCAAGCCATGCTGCTGGCCGGCTACCTGTACGCGCACGCGGCCACCAGATGGCTGGGGCGCCGAACGCAAATCGCGCTGCATATCGCCCTCGCGCCGCTGCCCCTCGCCATCCTGCCGCTGCACATTCCCGCCGGCTGGGAGCCGCCCGCACAGAGCAGTCCGGTGCCGTGGCTGCTCGGCATGCTGTCGGTCGCAGTGGGCTTGCCCTTCTTCCTGCTCTCATCCTCGACGCCGGTCCTACAGCGATGGTTTGCGCAGTCGGGGCACAAATCCGCCAGCGACCCATATTTCCTCTATGCCGCCAGCAACGCGGGCAGCCTGGTCGGGTTGCTGGGCTATCCATTATTGCTGGAGCCCACGCTGCGCCTGAGTGTGCAGGCCCACCTCTGGAGCTATGGCTATGGACTATTCGTAATTATGACGGCGGCGTGCGGAGCGCTGGTATGGCGTGCTCGATCCGGCCAGGCTGTTGCCGGGGCTGCTCCGCGGGATGAGCGGGATCGAGGCGGCGAGAGTAATCCGGGCAGCGCATGGCGCGAGCGAGCGCGCTGGATTGCACTGGCCTTTGTGCCCTCCAGCCTGATGCTCGGCGTAACCACCGCGCTGACCACCGACATTCCCGCCATCCCGCTCTTCTGGGTGTTGCCGCTGGCTTTCTATCTGTTGAGCTTCGTGCTGGTCTTCGCCCGCCGGCCGCTTCTTTCGCATTCGTGGCTAGTTCGAACGCTGCCTCTACTCATCCTTACTTCGCTCGTTACAACCGTCTTCAGGGTTCCCTTGCAGTTGCTGGTTTTGCTTCCTATGTACCTGCTGACGCTGTTTGCCGTGGCCATGGTGTGTCACGGTGAACTCGCCCGCGGCAGGCCGCAAATCAGCCGCTTGACGGAGTTCTACTTGTGGATCTCGGTTGGCGGCGTGCTCGGCGGCATTTTCAATTCTCTGCTGGCGCCGGCGATCTTCTCTTCGGTAATTGAGTTTCCGCTGGTGCTGATCTTCGCCGCGCTGTTGCGGCCGCCCATCGACGTAAAGCCGTTGCCGCCCGCCGCAGCCGCGCGGGCGAAGAACAACGATTGGCGGTTGCCCGCCGCGCTTGGACTGTGCATGGCTGGGGCATTAGCCGGCCTGTCGCATGCCGGGCTCCGGCCGGGTCGCACGCTGGACGTTCTCAGTGTACTCATCATAGGCGCCTGCATGGCCTGGTGCCTGAGCTTTGGCAAGCGTCCGCTGCGCTTCGCAGCCGGCGTGGCAGCGCTGCTGGCGGCCAGTTCGTTCTACACGGGTCACTTCGGACGGGTTCTCGATACCGAGCGAAGCTTCTTTGGCGTCTTACGCGTATCCAATAACCCAACCGGCACGCTTCGCTATCTCTTTCACGGCGGCACCGTGCATGGAATCCAGAGCCTCAATGCCGCCGATAGCCGTGAGCCGCTGGCGTACTATACCAAATCGGGTCCGGCGGGAAGCATCGTTCGAGCCATGCACGCGACGGCGCGCGGCGGAACTGACGGTGATGTCCGCCCGGCAAGCTGGGCAGTTGTCGGTCTGGGAGCGGGCGCGATGGCCTGCTATCTCCAGCCGGGTGAGTCACTGACTTATTACGAGATTGACCCTTCCGTGAAGCGCATCGCCTTAGATCCGCATTACTTCACCTTCATCAGCCAATGCGCGCCCACGGCGAAGATTGTGCTGGGTGATGCACGTCTGAAGCTGCGCGACGCGGCGGACGGAAGTTATCGCCTGATTGTGCTCGACGCCTTCAGCGGTGACACCATTCCGATGCACCTGATGACGAAGGAGGCGCTGGCGCTTTATCTGCGTAAGCTCGCGCCCGGCGGCACGCTTGCCTTCCACATAAGTAATAGGTACCTGCGGCTTGCTCCCACGTTTGGCGCCTTGGCGCACGATGCCGGGTTGCTGTGTCTGATGGCCGACGATACCGTTCTTACGCACGCGCAGTTCGACGCGGGTAAGTTCGCTTCGCAGTGGGTGGTAATGGCGCGCAGCCGCACCGACCTGGGTGCGCTGGCAACGGATGCTCACTGGACGCCCGTGGAGGTGCCATCCGGAGCGCAGGTCTGGACAGACGATTACTCGAACCTGTTACGCATCATTAAGTGGAACTGAGCAGCCAGTGGTGCAATATCGGGGACAGGCTGCGAATTACCGCCCCTCCCGGATCGCCGCCAGCACCGCGCTGACCCGTTCTGCGGAGCCGGTGAAAATTCCCACCGGCATCTGGCGGAAGCTCAGCATGCGGCGATAGATGACATCTTCGAGCAGCGAATTGACGCCCCAGCCGCCCAGGTATTGCAGACGCAGATTGCGGTCCCGGTTCAGCTCAGCGCCTGCGGTCCAGCGGCCCAGATCGGATTTCTGGCCGGCGTAAGTGCCAAATAAGTCGTTCGCGGAATATACGCCCACGCCGCCGAGCGATTCCACCACTTTTCCGTAGTCGCCGCGCCGCAGCCGCGCTTCCACTTGATCCAGATCGATTTCGAGCGGGCCGGCCTGACCCAGAAACACCATGTCGTAGCCGCGCCCATCCACCGTGTTGGCCCACACCGTGCCATAAGGGAACGATGCGAAAAAGGTCGCCAGCTCGCTCTGCACCGTCCGCTCGTCGCTCTCATAAAGCGGCACGTAGAGCGAGAAAAAGCCGCCGGGGTTGAGCCGCTCCTTGATGGCATCGAAGTACTCTTTGGTGTAGAGCGCGGCGGTGCCTTTGACGAACACGTCCAGCGGATCCGACGCGATAATGTCGAACTTCTCCGGCGTGGTCAGCACGTAGTGCCGCGCATCGTCGAAAACGATGCGCGTGCGCGGGTCGTGCAGCACGTCGTAATCCTGCTTGGCGAAATAGCGCGTGGAAGTGGGCGGTATCACCGGCTCGATCTCGCAGACAGTGATCTTTTCGATGCTCGGATAGCGGGTGAAAGTTCCCGCCGAAACTCCGGCGCCGAAGCCGATTCCCAGGACCGTGCGCGGGCTCGGGTACAGGAGAGTCGGCAGGTGGCCGACCATGCGCTGCAGTTTCATGTCATAAGGCTCGGTGGTGGCCTCGACATGCCCGTTGACGTCGACTTCCAGGTTGCCGTCGCTCCAGCGCGTGATGGCGACCGACGAATTGATGCCTTCGGCCGTGTAGAGCAGCGTGGAGGATTTCAGATTCACCGCCGTGCGCCGGCCGTAAGCGATCACTTTTCCGGGAAGCGGATCGATGGCCGCCGCCAGCCAGAGCGCCGCCACCAGCGACACCCCCAGCGCGGCGGCAAGCGGGAGGGAACGGCTCCGGCGCACGCACGGCGCCAGCGCGAAGACCGCCCCGGCAGCGGAAATCCCGAGCAAGACGCGCTCGGTCTGTTGCGTGCCGATGGCGGGCACCAGCACCAGGCTCACCAGCAGCGCCCCGGCGACCGCGCCCAGCGTATTGGCCGCATATACACCGCCCACCACGCGCCCCGAATCCTCACCCGCCTCCGCCACCGCCGCGCAGGCCAGCGGGAAACTCGCGCCCCAGAGCAGCGCCGGCGGCAGAATCGCCCACAGGCAGCGCGCCATATCCAACTGAAACGTGAACCAGGGACTGGACGCCAGTAGCGGGTCGATGGGCCAGTAGGGCAGCGAATCGGAGATCATGTAGGCGGTCCAGGCGATGCCGCCCGCCAGCAGCGCCTGGCACCAGCCCAACGCCAATTGCGGCCGCACGCTGCGCACCACGCCCGAGCCCACGCCGCTGCCGATGGCGAGGCCGATCAGAAACACCGCCAGGATGATCGAGAAGACGTAAACCGTGGAGCCGAGCAGCATCGCCACCAGGCGCGTCCACACCACCTCGGCGCCCAGCGCGCCCGCGCCCGACAGCGCGATGGTGACATACACCGGCCAGTGCCGTGCCCACAAGCCGGATCGCCGCGGCTCGGCCGGCGCGGCGTCGCCCTCAATCGGCGCCGGCGTTCGCTTCGAAAGCGCGTAACTGATCGCTGCAACCACCAGATTCACCGCGACCGCGAACCAAGTGGCGATGGCGGTATTGTATATCCGCAGCAGATAGAAGCCCGCCAGCAGGCAGCCCAGCACCGCGCCGGCCGTGTTGGCTGCATAGAGCGCGCCCCACCAGGACGCTGCGCCCGGTGTGGATTCCACCCAGCGCGCCAGCGCCGGCAGTGACGCGCCCATCAGCACTGTGGGCGGCAGCAGACACCCGCCCGCAACTGCCGCGCGCGACAAAAAGCCCGGCATGCCGTGCTCCGCGCCGGCGATATAGATGCGGTCCACCAGCGGGATGCCGGCCAGCGCCAGCGCGGCGAATGCCGCGATGCCAAACTCCAGCGCCGCGTAAATCCGCAGCGGATGCCGCTGCGCCGCCACGTGCGCCAACCCCAGGCTGCCCGCGCACAGGCCGCCCATGTAGGCCGCCAGCAAGAACCCGAGCGAAATCGCCGTCGATCCGATGGCGAGCTGCAGCAGTTGATACCAGACGATTTCGTAGATCAGCGCCGCACAGCCGCTCAAGCCAAACAACACCAGCAGCAACGGCAAACACCGCGAGGCGCGCAACGGTTGAGGCCCATCAGGCATTGGAACGTCAATCATACTCCAGCGCGCACGCACACCGCGCGAACACGCGTCCGCCCGCACGGTTCGCCGCGCCGACGCCCGTTTTCGGATTACAATCCTCTACATAGCCTGTACTCGATGCAATAAAGTAAAAGGAAAGGGCCCTTAGCTCAGCGGTTAGAGCAGCGGACTCATAAACTCTTCAGGGCCGGTTTCGCCATCTCTTCGTAACCCCTTGATTTTCCATGCACTTGCATGAAACCGCGCCACTTAGCCACGTCTGGCTGAGTACCACTGAGAAAGCCGGAGAAGGCCAGATATGCACGGGGTGGGCACAAAAATGGTCACAGCCAGGAGGTCGCATCTGGCCCGCACCCGGCGCTGGCGCCGCGCGCCGGGCTGAAACATTCACGCCCGGTTACGTTCTGGGCGTATACTGAAACCGAGCCGCCTAGCCAGGCCAGG
>Ga0181521_10001265_pt1 | contig 31543 bp, 38 predicted proteins | sample PEATcosm2014_Bin_32_FD_119764 | JGI IMG/M metagenome (GOLD analysis project Ga0181521, IMG submission 119764) | Peatland microbial communities from MTU Mesocosm Facility, Houghton, MI, USA - PEATcosm2014_Bin02_60_metaG | ecosystem: Environmental > Terrestrial > Soil > Wetlands > Peat | place...
GACCGAAATCAGCGCTTTTGTGGGACCCGTGTCGAAGAAGGCACACCGGCGGCGCTGGCCCGCGCGCGCCAGGCGGCGCGGATCGCCTCCGAGGTGCCGCCCGAGCCGTCCGGCTTCCAGCCGTCATGCGCCCCTTTGTCGCCGCTATCGTGACGTATACATACAGAAGCCCAGCCGCCACTGTTCTAGCATTTTCAGGGACTTATGACGCGCGTAGCGTCAACTTTCAGTATACTTTCAAGCGCGCGCGGTTCAAGGTCAAGGACAAGGTTAGACCCAACCAACCGGGTCGGTTTACCGTAGCCTGACACAAGGAGGGGATTTCAATGGCTAAGCAAACGCACAGACCGCCGGTCGCGCTCGCGGCTAAGTTCAAGGCCGAGGGGAAAGAGTTCAAGCCACCCAAGAAGGGGGCTTTTACGGACCGTTGGATCGACCGTGGCCTCCCGCCTTTGCGAGAAGGCTACGTGATCTTCGAAGCGTTCGGCTTGGGGATCACGGTGGCTCCGTCCGGCCGCAAAACCTTCGTGCTCCAGACCCGCTATCCGGGGCAGGACTACCAAGCTAGGCGCAAGCTTGGCACGTACCCGGACCTAGGCCTGAAGGACGCGCGCCTGAAAGCTGCCGAGTGGCTGAAGCAGATCAAAGCCGGTGTCGACCCGGCAGATGTGGCAAAACAGAAGGCGGACGCCGCCGCAGCGGAACGCCGCGCCCGTGCATTCCAAGACGAGACCACGTTCGGTTCGGTGGCCGAAAGGTATATCGCCGAATACTTGAATGGCCAGCGCCGCGCCAAAAACAGTGCCGGCGAAATCCGCGGCCACCTGTCGAAGGCCTGGGGCACCCGCCCGATAGCCAGCATCACACCGCGCGACGTGAAGACGTTGATCGGCAAGATCAAGCTGGTCGCGCCCTACCAAGCCCGCAACGTTTTCGGCCACGCACGGACATTATTCAAATGGGCCGTCCACGAAGACCTGCTGGCGACGTCGCCAATCGCCTCCCTGGAACAACGCTGGGTTCTCAGCGGCGCAAAGATAGGTCCCCGCCAGCGCGTCCTCGACAACCAGGAGATCGCGGCCTTCTGGAGGGCGGCGGGACGGCTCGGCTATCCCTTTGGTCCGTTCTTCAAACTGTTGTTGTTGACCGGCGTCCGCGTCGCCGAGCTCGCTGAGGCAAAGTGGTCCGAGTTGCACCCCGAAGTCCGTAGGGCGATACGCGACGCCGCGCGGACCGGCGTGGCGGTTGATTGGGCTAGGGTGCCAGCCGCAGTCAAGGTCTGGACGGTGCCAAGGGAAAGGTTCAAGTCGGACACCGAACACCCGGTGCAGCTCTCCGACGACGCCCTAGCCATATTCGCTAGCTTGCCGCGCTTCTCCGGCGAGTTTATTTTCAGCACCACCAGAGGCGTGAAGCCAATCAACGGGAATAGCAAAGCAAAGCGCCGATTAGACCGAGCGATGCTGCGCTACCTCAAGGCGGCGGCGCGCATGTCCGGTGAGAACCCCGAAACGGTTGCGCTCCCCCCCTTCATCGTCCATGATTTACGCCGCGTCGTTAGAAGCCAAGTTGGCGCAATCAGGCTTCCTCTGCCCACTGAAGATGAAAAGCTGCTCTCAAAGGAGGAGCGTGAGAAGAGGGAGAGTGCGCGCCGCAACATCCCCGACCACATATGCGAGCTGCTGCTGGGTCACGGTCGCAAAGGGTTACAGAAAATATACGACATGAATAAGCACGCACCGGAAATCCGCGAAGCGTTAGACGCCTGGGCGATCACGCTTCGCCGGATCGTCTCGCCACCGCCACCCGCACCGACAGCAGATAACGTCGTCAACATGCCGCGGCAGCGAAAGCGCGTGTCGTCGTGACTGCGGCGCCACGGTGGCTAGACGATCAGTGGAAGGGCGGCGGGGTGCCCGAAACCTTCCTGACCGGCACGCTAGAGGAACGTGCCAAGCGCATTCTTGACGAACGGCGCACCATCAAGTCGAGCCTGCTCAAGGCGTTGGTGGTTGACTTGGTTGCGGCAGCGGCCCACCAACGGAAGTTTCCCAAGGCCATCGAGACGTTGCTAGTGCAAGTTTTAGGGCTGCGAAAGGGGCACAAGGCAGGCGACTGGTCTCGTAGGGACCTCGAACGGCGCGGTCGGCGTAACGTGGATATTGAAGCTTGGTCCACCATGGTGATGCTCGACCGTTTCTGCTTCAAAAATTATGGCAAGGTGATGAGCCAACACGCTATGGCGCGGCGGCTGAAAAGGATGGGCTTTAGGACTGACCAGCGCCGGATTGGCGAATGGCGGCAAGACTACGCCCCATCGATCACCCCGGAGCTCACGATGTCGCCGGAAGAGGAACGCAGAGTACCGCCCTTCCCAATAGGCGGTCCAGGGATCAAGTTTGGCCTCCTGCCGCCTGAAGAATAAGGCCCGCAGGGGGGCTGCCGGGTTACGTACGGCGCCTATGCATGAGGGACGAACCTGCGCGCCGTGCCCTCGACGAGGCGCAGTTTTTCGTAGCGAGCGAACTCGCACAAGCAGTTTTGCAGGTCTTGTGCATGCAGCTCGCCGATGCCGGCTTTCACAAGGTCGTCGGCGATTTCGCCGTGCAGCCATGTCAGTTCGCGGCGCCACTCGCTTTCGTCCCAAGGCGCTTTGACCGGCCGACCGAGCGCGCGATTGAGCCCAGCTTGACTGCCGGGGCCCGAGGTGGCCCATGACCACCAATCCGGTGCGGACCTCAACACTCCGCTGTATTTCACATCGGCCACGATCTGGCCGCCGATAAAGCCACCAATGCCTTCACACTTGATCAGCCGCCGGTGAAAGGCGTCCAATGTGTCGCCCTCTCGCGGGCGGAGCGTCTTGCGTGCCTGCCACAGCGGCGTCAGCACGCGGTGCGCAACGTACAGGTACTTTTTCTGGCCCCTTGCTTCCGGGTGGTTGTCAGGGCGGATGCGGTAAGCCGTGCTGCTCCAGCGCAAGCCGCGGGCCTCGCGGTCTTCCGCTACGGCTACGAAATGGTCGACGTCCCAAGGCAGTGGCGTGCCAAGGTCCTGCACCATCTCGACGAGGTTAGTTTCCCGCGCCAGCGCCGATGCGAACCATACGTCCGGGTGTCCTCGGTCGGCCAGCGGCGCCAGCCACAGTCGCACGATCTCCCGCGTCGTGCGGTCATCTTCGCGGTGGACGTTGCAGAAACTATACGCTTGTAAAATTTGATCTTTGGTCCACGGCGCAAGCTGGCCTTCAGCACGGCGGCGGCGGCGGATGGCTTCTCGCTCGACGATAAACTCCAAGAAGCGCTCGATGGGATCGACGATAGCGCCGATGGCGGTTTTGACTATTTGCGGTCTACGGTCTTCGGGGAAAAGCGACATGGTTGGTCCCTAAAAACACACCGGCGGATAAGCACCTAATATGCGCTGGGCCGTATCGCCCCAGCCAACTAATGCCGCACGCTGCTCACGGATATCTCGGCCAAGATTATAGTGGCCGCCCCAGTACGATTTAGTTTTGCAGCAGACGGTTTCTAATTCAGGAGGACCGCAGGGCCGGTCGCCGGTCGGCGGCGCGGGAAAGCGCTGAAAGTAATCGAGCAGCCGGTCATGGTAGCTCTGTAGACTTTCAATGCCGGCACGCCGCGCCGCCATTTTGAGGCCCGCCAGCGGCTCGTCGTACAACAAGCAGACATCTTCCGGGAATCGAATGGGCGCGCCCAAGACCCTTTCGACCATGTCGGCAGCCTTGAATGCCGCCCACTTGCCCATCATCGGCCAGCCCTGGACGATGGCCATGACTTGTTCGGCCGTCTTGGCGGTCGCTAGGCGCTCAACAGCGTCCTGCGGCCGGGGGTATTTCTTCGAGAGCCATTCGACGGCGGCGACCGACTTCGCGCCACGGAAGTGGCGGCGCTCGCCGCCACGCGGCCAACGGTCTGCGGGCAGGCCGAGAAGGCGCGGCGACCGTTCCGGCAGATTGGCAGCAGCCTTTGCCATGCAGGTCCAGAAGTGGACGTCCTTCTGCTCGGCCATCCAGCTGGCGGCGCCGACGTGATAAAAACACCAATAAGAGATCAACCAGCGCGCCAGCTGAGCCTGCGGCAGCTTCGCACCGACCAGCCCGACGTACGCCGGGTCAAGGTCGCGGGTCTCAATCAGCCGACGACCAAAAGCTTCGACGCCCAGCGGCGTGTCGTCAAACAGAAATCCCGCGCTTGCCATCGTCATCGTCACTCCTTCGGCTCTGTGCGGTCACGGAGACCACCGGCTTCACCGGCATCGTCACCGTGGTCGTGGCCGTTACGGGCGTCGGCTTTGGCGACCGTCACTTCCGATTGAAAACCCCGGCCCCTGAGTTGGCGACGGCCATTTTATTTCGGTGGTATGATGGGCGCGTTCCAGCTCCACCCATTTCCACACGGCGTCCTCGTCCACCTTGAAGGCTGCGGCGATGTGCCGAACTAGGTCGCACACAAGCAGGCCATAGCCCTGGTAATTGTCACCGTCCGCCGGATACAGGTGGCAAAGGATGCGCTGGTCCTGGCGAAACATGATGATGAGCGGTTGCTCGACGACCAGCGGTTCATTGTCGGCCATTTCCGTTGCTCCTAGATTTTTAATCCGCTAAAAGTCGGTCGCGTCGGTCATTGGTCCATCACCCGGCTCGGCGCGCGTTCTTAAAGCGCCCGGCGGCGTCCATTATTTCCGCCACTGCTCGCCCCCTTGGCCATCCACCGGCCCGCTGGTCATCAGGGTCGTTATTCATCAGGGTAGTTATCGACAACGAGGCAAGCCTGGTCTTGTTGATAATCGGCGACCTGAATCTCCGCCCCATGCTTCCTCTCGGGTCATCATCCCAACCGGGCCTCCACCGTTTTGAGTTCGTCTATAATGAGGCGCAGCACTGGGCGCGCTAGGTTCGCGCGCAGGGTGTCATCAACGACGAGTTCTCCAACCACGATCGCCACCAAAGACTTCACATGCCGCTCGATCGCGGCTAGCATTTCAGCATTGTTCAGACTGGAGTCGACCGTGAAAATCTTCAACGACGGGGGAGCAAGTGGCGTCGCGCGCTCGGGTGCAGGACTGGAGGAAGGTTTATACCTACCCATCGCCTGATGGATTTGGTCGACGGCTTGCTGTGCCACTCTAGCCTCGGCCTCGGTGACCTTAGCGACTGTTGCACCGGTTAAGTCTAGACGCCCATTACCCGGCATGCTGCATGCCATCTGATAACCGATGTGACTGCGATACCAGTCGACAGCGTCCTCAATGTTGAAGAAGCACAACTCGCTGTTATTCACCAGGTCGGCCTTTATGTCCTGTTCGATCGCGTGTTTGAGCGGCACGCGTCTTCTTGGCTCAACGAAGAAGGTCTTGGGGTACGTCTGCGCCAACAACCTAATTACGTGCGTGTGGTCCTGCCTCATCATCATGTTCATCGTCATCGTTCTCTCCTAAAAAGACTCGCGCCTGATTGCATGCTCGAGCTCGTCAAAGTCCGCTTGCCCTTTCGATCGCAACGCTAACAGCATTTTTCGACCGCACCAGATGAGCGGCAAAGAGAATTTATCCGCTCGCTAGGCGTCCGTGTCCCAGGGCGGTGTCTTACGTTGTCGTGCTTGTTGTTAGATGCAAGGCGAGCGGCAAAAAGAATTTATCAGCTCGGGCTTTTGCCGAAATTCAAACGCGGGTATAGAGGTTCGTATGTTTGTTGCAAGAGCCTAATTACGGACCAACAGCGATGGCGACGCCATGTCGATCTGAGAAAGCGCCGCTTCAGCCCAGCGGCGGCTGCTTGATGTTGCATTCCAATCGTTTCGAACAGGTGTTTAAGCATCGCCTTGTCCGCGTCCACCGCCGTGGCGGCCGGCGCCCCGTTACTTTTGCTAATTTTCTTCCGCGTTATGGTGTGGCCCTGCTCCGACCCCCAACGCGGTCGGAAAAAGCTCATGCGCGGTGTGCGCGCAACCGATGTGTTAATTCTCTTCGCTCATGCCGGCGTTGGTGCGGTCACGGTCATCACCGTCTCTTCGGTCATCACCGGCATCACGACCTTCACCGTGGCCTTGGCCATTACCGGCATCGACATCGGCATCGGGCTCATCACCGGCTCGCCGGTCATCAGCGCCATTGCCGGAAACCACGCGCAGCTGTGGCCACTGCGCCTTGCGTAGCTGTTGGTCGGACACACCACACTTGCGCAAAAGCTTGTTGATGCTGTCCGGGCTGGTGCAGTTGGTGTATTGCCGCAGGAAGCGCACGGCCTCCGCTGCATCGCCCGCGCCTCCACCCAGGTTCCCGACATGGAATACGACCTCGTCGTTCGGGTCGGTGGGCGCCGGTGTCCGCTTGCCGTCATCCTGAGCGAGATTTTTCTCTGACGTCGCCCCCCAGATCGCATCGAACATGCGGTCGAAAGCGTCTCCAAGGCGCTCCTTAACTTGCTGCGCTGCGTATTCTTCGTTCTTGATCTCCTTAATGATGCGCGTCACGCGCTCCTCCGGCATATCGAGCTGGGCGGCAATTTGCCGGTCCGTGAGCCCGGCCTCGTGACAACGGTGCACTTCAGGTTCGCGCTCGATATCCGCTACGAACTCCGGCCCGATGCCTAGCTCGTCGGCGATTTGTTGCTTGGTTAAGCTTCCTGCGGCGAGATAGCTACGCGCGTGCTTCTTGATCAGCAGATGCCTCTGCATGTGCTGGGTCCGAACCAACAGAAACACCTCCCTCTCTTTTGCAGTCATCTCCTCAAGGGTCTCTCTTTTGCTCCTGATGATCCCCGTCAGAACGCGCTTGATGGTCTTGTCGTCGGGGTAATTGTCTGGCCAGACAATGCCGTTTTTGTCGGTGTGCATGATCGCTCTCCGCTTGGGCTCAATAATTGTCGTTGTTTTTGATACGAGGCATCTCAGTTGATTTGGTTGCGCGCCCATTCCCGCAGGTGGGCGAGGGCCACAGCTTCCTTAAGCTCCTCCCGTGTTGTCGGCGTACCACGCTCAATTATGTTGTGGGTCAGTAGTTTCTCGCTCGCGGTTGCCCGCTCCCAGGCTCTGTCACAGCTGCCCTCAAACGCCTCGCAAACTTGTTCATCGGCTTCGGTCCAATCCTCCTGCGACTTGTCCAAAGCCATAAGTTCGAAGCCGCGCCGGTCGGCCTCCTCATCTTCATCGCTGCCCACGAAACTCAGGACGTAATCCTTGACCACGTCGGCCATGACCGGGTTGTTAAGACCGTAGGCCGCAACGAATTCCGGGAAGCGGCTTTCGAATTCCTCCGGTGTCGTTTTGAAATGGTCGATGGCCCACCCCCACGCTTCGTTCAGCAGGTGTATCGCTTCAGGCACGCTTACGCCCAAACGCTCCTGGACGATTCGCTTTTCCTGCTTAGTGAGTCTCAGCAGCTTTTTGGCCATCGCCGTCACTCCATGTGAATTTAAGGTTGCTGATCGTGCCCATCATGCTACGCGGCAACGGCGCGACGACCACCACCACCGCCACCATCATCATCGTGTTTCAGTCCGACGGCGGCGGCGGTGATCATGGCCAGCCGTTTGCAGGTGTCCTTGCTCAACGGTGTGGCGGCCCAACTACGAAAAACGAAGCCACCTGCGAGCAGCCCCATTGCCGTGATGATGGCTCTGACGGTTTGCTCGTCCAGCTCGCCGCCTATGACGTAAAGGGCGATAGCGAGGGCTGGATCAGCGGGCAGCACCTCCTGCGTATCATCGTAGCTGTGATAAAACGCCGACGCCTCCTGGAGGATTGGAAAGAGCAGCTCGTCTGCCACGGTCTTGTCCTTGGTCCGGTCCTCACTTTCAGACAAGAACTTCATCAGACCGCTGATGGTCTCGATTTTGGGCGGGAACGCCGCCACTTTATCTTCATCTGAATAAGTCACCTTGCTCTCCATGTTTGGGACTACACGTTGCCTGTCACGCCGGTATTGCCTGCATCACCGGCATCCATCACCATGGTCTTGGCCGGCACCGGCATGGCCGGCATCGGCTTCACCGGCACCAGCATCATCGCCATTACCGGCACCGGCTTCACCAGCATGGCTTGAACTGCTCGCCCTGATGCGGTGGCCCACAGGGGCCCACACCTCCGGCCCGCAACCCCTGCGCACCAGTTCGGCCACCGAGATTTGTGCTTGGATGCTGGACTCGATGTGAAAAAACTGATCGACGGGCAGGTCGAACTGCCTAGCCTGGCCTTCCCATTCCGCCCATTGCTCTTTGAACGACTGCGGGACGTCGGCGGCCAGCCTTGCCAAGTTATCAGCAATCCATTGAGCAAACGGCACTCCGGCAAGATTAGCCCGCCGGACCATTTCCGCTGCGATAAACTGGCGTCGGCGGCACCCATCCAGCTCTTCGACTAGGTCGGACGTCTCGGCGTCACCCATTTCGGCGCTGGTGCGGTCCTCGCCATCAACCAGGTGCAGCAGATGGCGTTTGAAGGCGTCACCGCCATCACCGGCATGGCTACTTAATTCGCCCTCCTGCTGCTGCTTGTGCTGCCCGGCGCCCTCAATCCAACCGAATAGAAAAGAGGCAACGACCGCCATGTCCGCAACGATGCCCTTCACAATGGTTTCATCGGGGCCGTTGATGTTAATGTTAACAATGCCGTGGGTTATGCCGAGGGCGCGACAGCTGGCGTCGTCATCGTGCCGGTTGTAAAACCCAATCGCGGCACTCAGGATCGGTTCGAGTAATTTATTGCCAGTCGCCAGATCATCGCTTTCCGCCAGGAACTTTAACAGGCCGGGAATGTCAGTCGCAGCCGTCACAGGCGCATCGTTCGTCCTGTTATCAATCGTCGCGTCCATGGTAGTGCTCTCTTTCAATGTTGCCGTGATGATGGATGGCCCCTTCTTCCGACCTAGCCACCGCAGTCGGAATCGGGGAGAGATCGATAGGGCGTAGGATCGCGGCGCGAACTTCAAGCCGCCTTCCGCACGCGCGGCCGCCATTTGCTTTCATCACTGAGAAAGACGCGAGCCTTTCTCAGATCGTCGGAGAGCATGTCGGGGCAAAGCTCCGCGACCATCTTCTTGAACTTCACAAGCGCATCGTCCGACAACTCCTCCGGTGTGAGCGTGTGCGGCTCCGGCTCCTCGACCGCGACGCTCACCGTCACCGGCTCCGTCAATGCGACGGCCGCCTCCTCCTCGCCGGCAAGCTGGGCATTCTCCGCCTTGACCTCCTCGATCGGCCTTTCAGCGGAGCCGGTCGCCCGGGCGATTTGCTCTTGCGCCTTCGCGCTCAAGCCACCGGTATCGACGAGGACGCTATTGGGCGTTGTGACCTGTGGCTGTGTCCGGGAAAGGGCACTTTTCCCGGACACTTTTTTGGCGGTCGCCTTCTGCTTCTTCACTCTCTCGATTTGCCGGATTTGGTCGAAAGTGATCTCGCCGCGTGCGACCTTCATAAGCTCAAAGATTTTTGACCGCTCGTACAGGTCGCCGACATACTTCTCCTTGAACTGGTCAAAGGTCATGCCAGCGGCTTTGCACTTCGGCCGCACCTCATTGAGCTTCTTGCCAAGCTCCGCCTTGAAGGTGTCGGCTTCGCTGGTCTCTTTGATCCAGGCGTTGGCCGCCGCAAGTTCTTGGCGATTGATCTTCTCGACAAGGGCGGCAACGATCTTGCCATCCGCTTCGATTCCGGCGAGCGCCTTGTCGTGTGCGTCTTTCTCGGCGGCGGCCGCCTTGGTCTTCTTCACGCTTCGCTTAGTCGCGTTCATTTTAGTCACCTCTTTACGTCGGCATCACCGTCACCGCCATCGTCGACGCTAACCAGCCCGTTCCGACCGCGCCAGACGAGCGGAAAAGTATTTTTATCCGCTCACGGCGTCCGCGCCCGGCCCGTGTCCCACTTGTCACTCTTGTTGGTTTTAGATGCTAGGCGAGCGGCAAAAAGAATTTATCAGCTCGGGCTTTTGCCGAAATTCAGGGGCGCCTAGAGTTACTGTATGTTGTTAGATAATTACGGACGACAAAGCGATGAGTAGATACCGAGGTAAGACTCTCGCCGCGCAACTTGAGGCCCTGCGGAGCAAAGTTAGCAGTCTTGGCGACGAGATCGGCGCGGTTGTGTTAGCGGCTCAGGCTCAGCAGCAAGCCGAGCAAGAGCAACAAGAGCGACAAGAGCGACAAGAGCGACAAGAGCGAGAGCGCCTTGAGCCCGAGCCGCCCAAGCGTTCGGCCGCCGAAGAACTTATCATCGAAGCGGCCTCGCCGACGCGCTGCTACCGCGCTCGGCAAGTAGCAGAGCGGCTGGACGTTCACGTGCAGACCGTTCATCGGTGGGTCGCGCAGGGCAAGTTTCCGAAGGGTATCAGGATCGGCGAAGCCCGGACCGTTTGGCCGGAAAGTCTGATTGCCGAGTGGCTAGCCGAAAAGCGCGCCAACCCAGGCAGGCGCCGCCAAACTTTGCCACGCGAGCGGCCCAAGCTGCGATTTGTACAATCGGTGCAGAAAGGCTCGAAGCGGTGGCGGGCGCCGGGCGCCGACGGCGCCGACGATTACATCATTGCTGAAAGTTTGAAACTTCGGGCGGGCACCCTCCAGGTCGATGTGATTTACACCATCACTCAGGGCGACCGCCACCTTGGCGAGGCCTTCACCCTGAAAGAGGCCAAAGCGCTAGCACGGGCGGCGCAGGCGGAGGTAGGGCCGTGACAACAATTGAGATCACTATATTTCGTAAGGCACGCGGCGTGCTTTCCAAGAGAATTTCGTTGAATAAGGCGGGGGGTATAGAAGCCGATGGTTCGGAATGCAGAATGACAGAGGGCAGCGCCTGCCGCTTCCAGCTCAATGGTGTCGAAGCACTCGCGGACCTAATCGAACAAATGCCATCGGAGGAGGCTTTGGCCTTGGGGCAGCTGCGCCCAGAGCTGCCTGACAAAGTCAAAGTCATCTTGACAAGGGAACTGAACGACAAGCGACCGCCTGACGTCATCGCCCGTACCGCAGAGTTCCTGCACTATGGGTCAGGTGCGCCCGCTTACATGCTGCTTGACTATGATCGGAAAGGACAACCCAAAGAGGTCACCGACAAACTCAAAGAACTTGGCGGCTTCTGGAAAGCAATCACCGCCGTCGTGCCGAAGATTACCGGTGTGGCGCGGGTGACACGTAGCTCGACTTCGGCCGGGCTGTATCACCGTAGAACTGATGTCTGGCTAGGGAGCAACGCCGGTCAGCATGTCTATATCGCCGTCAAAGACGGCAGCGACATCAAGCGGGCTCTGGAAACGCTGCGGGAACGTCTATGGCTGTCCGGGTTGGGCTATTATGTCGTTGGCGCGAGCGGGCAGCTGTTGGACCGTTCGATCATAGATGCAGGCGTGTTCGGCCCGGAGCGCCTCGTGTTTGAAGGTGCACCGATATTGGTGCCGCCGGTGGCACAGGACAACGCAGAGCGACGGCCACAAGCCGTAGCCGGAGAGACTGTAGACACCACTGAGGCAATCTCGCCGCTCAGCGATGATGAGCGTGCAAAGGTCGCCCAGCTCAAGGCGGCGGCACGTGAACGCCTCAAGCCTGAGGCTGCTGTAGAGCGCAAGGCTTGGGCAAAAAAATTCGCGGCGCGTCATGGCCTCTCTGAGGAAGCAGCCGAGCGCATAGCAACCGACGCCGCCAACTACACCTTGCAGCCGGAATTTGAGCTGGAGTTTGACGAGCTGGGCGGTTGTACTGTGCGGGAGGTGCTCGCCGACCCTGATACCTATGTGGGGCAGACGCTTGCCGACCCGGTAGAGGGTATTGCCTATGGACGCGGCAAGGCGAAAGTTTTCCAGCGGTCGGACGGGAGAGTGATAATCAACTCCTTCGCCCATGGTGGCATCAAATACACGCTGGCAGGGCAGGGCGTCACGCGCGACGATTTCTATGCCTATATGGAACGGCACAATTATCTGTATGCTCCGACCCGCCAGCCCTGGCCGGGCAGCTCCGTCAATGCGCGCATCCCACCCGTACCGCTGGTCGATGTAGACGGCCAGCCAATCCTCGACGAAAAAGGCAAGCCGAAATTCATCCCGGCTAGCTTGTGGCTCGACCAGAACAGACCGGTGGAGCAAATTACCTGGGCACCGGGGACTCCTATGCTCATTGAAAACCGCCTGGTAGACGAAGGCGGCTGGATCCCACGCAATGGTGTGCGTTGCTTCAACCTGTATCGGCCACCAATCCTTAAGCTTGGCGACGACCGGAAGGCCGGTCTATGGCTCGACCATCTGGCAATGATCTACCCCGAAGACGCCGTACATATTGCGTTGTGGCTGGCGCACCGGGTCCAGCGGCCGCAAGAGAAGCTCAATCACGCACTGGTGCTCGGTGGCGCGCAGGGTATCGGTAAGGACACGCTATTAGAACCGGTCAAATATGCCGTGGGGAATTGGAACTTCAAGGAGGTCTCCCCCAAACAGGTCATGGGCCGGTTCAATGGCTTCCTTAAAGCCGTGATCCTGCGGGTGAACGAAGCGCGCGACTTAGGCGAATTCGACCGCTATTCCTTCTACGACCACATGAAGCCATACACGGCTTCGCCACCGGACGTGCTGCGTGTTGACGAAAAAAACCTACGTGAGCACTCCGTGCTGAATTGCTGCGGCGTAGTCATCACCACCAACCACAAGACCGACGGCATCTATCTCCCTAGTGACGACCGCCGCCACTACGTCGCCTGGTCGGAGCTAACCAAGGATGACTTCGACGCGGACTATTGGAACTCAATCTGGAACTGGTACCGGCACGGCGGCTTGGGCGATGTTGCAGCATATCTCCACGACGTTGACCTCAGCGACTATGACGCCAAAGCACCGCCGCCGAAGACCACCGCCTTCTGGTCTATTGTTGATGCCGGAGGAACGCCGGAGGATGCCGAATTTGCCGACGCACTTGATGCCTTGGCGCACAGTCAAGGTAGAGCCAAGGGCGATCTGCCAAAGGCGGTGACGCTGGACGACATCATCGCGGCGACGACGAGCGGCGACTTCAAGGAATTGTTAGCTGACCGCCGCTACCGCCGCATAATCGGGTACCGTATGGAAGCCTGCGGCTATGTGGCGGTTCGCAATCATGATGCGAAGGACGGTAAATGGGTGGTGGAGGGCAAGCGGCGGGTCATCTACGCCAAGAGCAGTTTGACGGCGAAGGAACAGCAAGCCGCTGCGAGAGAGCGGGCAGAGAGGGCGAACCCAGAAGATGGAGGTGGAGGACCCAGACGATCAACGGCGTCGGGGCGCAGTGGCCGGTTCAGGTACGGTGGTATCTGAAACAACTGAAGTATCTGATCTTCCAACTGCACTGTTTACCCCTCGCGCGCGCGATTATTTTGGAATGTCAAGATCAGTTACTTCAGTTACCCAGGTAAGCAAAATACGAAATCAGATACTTCAGGTTTTTCAGCTACCGGCCTGTATGGAGTCAATAGAAGGAGATAGCTTAAGATGACCCACCCTATCGCTCGCCACTGGTCACCTGACACTGATCCGAACAGCTTGGGCCCCTGTGAAGACCCCGATCATCCCTCGCGTACGTCACAGCGCCGGCATCGGTTGTTGTTGGACATGCTGCTGCTGGGTGACGATCTCACCGATGCTTATAAGATCGTAATCGCTTATCCGTATTTGCGCGCGGAGTATGGACCGAAGCTCAAGGAGCGCGCTGCAAAAATTCGCAGCCGGGAAACACTGGACCGCTTACGCTCACTTCGCAGGGGAGTTGCAGCCCCGGCTTAACAACAGCCGTTACGGAGTTTGAAGATGGATAGCTCGGAGGAGGGGAGATATGCTTTACGCCATATTGTTCGCTGAGGTTCTGTATTGTTGGCAGGCGCCGGACTACGGCACGCTCAATCCGCCGGTCTGCGCGCTGACCTACGAGGCGTGCCAACAATTGGTGCTCCGTAACGGCGGCTCCTGCCGGTCGATGTAAAGGAACACCCCCATCCTCAACGAAGTCGCCGCCGCTACTAAGTTGATCCTCACGGCAATGTCACCCGGCCTAAATTTAGGCCGGGTGGCATTGAACCCGGGAAGGCTTTCCGCCCGCGCCCGGCGCCTAGAAAGCGAATAAAGTCAGTCTGACGAATAAAGTCGGTAGGAGAGCGCGGCCAGTATGGGGTTAATTAAAAGGGAGGCCCCGCATGCTTGTCATCCGCGACCATCTTGCCAACCCAGTCCCCCGCAGCCGAGAAGAGTTGGAAACGGAGTTCCTGACGAAACTGATGCGAATTGACGCAAAGATTTGGAAGGAACGCACACAGTTCGAAACAGGCGGTACGGTCGATGAACCGGACGAAGCATCTGGGAGGGGAAATCGCCATGATCAAACAAAAGCTCAAACAGGAGCGCGAGCCGGATATGTTCAAAAACCAATGGATGGCAGACCATCCGGGCCGCTCCGACGAAGACTTCGAGCGGTGGAAAAGATGGGCTGAAGAAGACTACTTCGGTGATGACGACGACTGCATCGACTACTTCATCGAGGAGTGCGAAGAGGTTTGGGACGGCGGCATCTGCACCATCGCGGCTCGCCAGGCAAATATCTCTCTCGCTCAGGCCCAAGCCATCTTGGCTGAGAGCGGGTACACGGCTTACAGCCATACCGGCATCGCCGAAGCAGTAGAAATCGTGATCGCGGCTTCAGGGCATCAGCAAGAGTGACCCAGAGCTAGGGCTAAACAAGACACCCCAAAGTGACCCCGAGACACACAACCCCGGCCTCCCTCCCTCGAAATTGCACACCCTAACGCTGACCCCATCACCAATTAAAACTAACAACGGTCATTGACCTTGCCGCCTACCGGTTCTTGACCTTTACAACACTCCAGGCCATCACTACTTTAGCGTGTTGAACGGCTTTGAACCGTTCAGTCATAACACGGGAGTGCTTGATTTACTGGCACTGTTGCGCTATAGAGAGTACAACTCAAGGTGTTGACCTTGACGATAACCTTCTTTGGCCGAATAAATGAGCCAGGTTGAAATTGCCGAAAAAGCCGCAAAACTGATGGCAGGTTCGCCCAGTAGCGGCCCCAATGTAGCCCGCCCAAAGCGCAACGGCGCCAGCAAGCCACTCAAGTCGTATCACAAGAGCCGCGTCAGCAACGGCCGCGATATCTTGCCGGATGTCGATGGTCGCAGCTTGATTGCCAGACGTTATCGCGACATTGCGTCCGCCCTGTTGGCGGATAGCGCTGGCGCTGCTGAGTGTAGCGAAGCGCGCAAGCAGTTGATCCGCCGCTTCGCTGCCGCCGCAGTTCTGGCCGAGCAGCTAGAAGCGCAGCTAGCGCGTGGCGAAAAGATCGACATTAGCGAACACGCTTTGCTTTGCTCCACACTCGTCCGCGTGGCGCGCCAGATTGGGGTCGATCGAATCGCCAAGAACATATCCCCAACACTTTCTGATTATTTCAAGAGCGAGCCGCCACCATGAGTGACACGTCTGACATCGATGTTGGGGCGTGGCGGGCTGACCCAATCAGCTTCATCGAAACGGTGCTGTGCGATCCAGAGACTGGCGAGCCTTTCAAACTGCTGCCCGCCGAGCGCGAGTTCCTCGAACACGCGTTCAAGCTCGATGCTGATGGGCGCTTGGTTTATTCGGAACTGATCTTTGCTGCGATCAAGAAATCCGGCAAGACCGGTTTCGCCGCGTTCATCATGCTGACGATGCTGCTGTTGCTCGGCTCTGCTTTTGCTGAGGGCTACTGCGTCGCCAATGACCTTGAGCAGGCCCAGAGCCGTGTCTTCCAGGCAATCAAGCGCATCGTTGAAGCGTCACCACTCTTGATGCGTGAAGCCAAGATCACCGCCGACAAGATCACGTTCCCCGCCTTCCACCACGCTGTCATTAGCGCCATTGCCTCAGACTACACCGGTGCTGCTGGCGCCAACCCGACCATCTCATGCTTTGACGAATTGTGGGGCGTCACCAGCGAGCGCGGTTATCGCTTGTGGGACGAAATGATCCCGCCGCCAACGCGCAAGATTGCCTGCCGCTTGACGGTGACGTACGCGGGCTTTGAAGGCGAGAGCACACTGCTGGAAACGCTGTACAAGCGCGGGCTCACGCAGCCGCAAATCGGCAAGAACCTTTACGCCGGTGACGGAATGCTGATGGCCTGGCACCACGAACCCATCGCACCTTGGCAAACTGACAAATGGCTTGGCGAAATGCGAAGGAGCCTTAGGCCCAACCAGTATCTGCGCATGATCGAAAACCGCTTCGTCACGTCCGAGTCGATTTTCGTCAACATGGATAAATGGGCCGCCTGCGTTGACAGCTCCTGGCGCCCGGTCACTTCCGACAAGTCTATGCACGTTTGGGTGGGCGTGGACGCCAGCACCAAACTGGACTCCACAGCAATCGTTGGCGTCGGTTTCGACAGGGCGAGCAAACAAGTCCGCTTACTCTTTCACCGCACGTTCCAGCCCTCCGCTAGTCAGCCTCTGCAATTCGCGAGTGTGGAAGCAACAATCAAAGAATTAAGTCACAGGTTCACATTTCAAAAAGTCCTGTGCGACCCGTGGCAAATGTCAGCTACCGTCCAGCGGCTGGTGGCGGCGGGACTACCAGTTGAGGAATTTCCGCAGACCTCCGGCAACTTGACCCAAATCAGCCAAAATCTGCACGAGTTGATCGAAGGCGGCAATCTCGTGCTTTACGCCGACGAGAGCATGCGTCTGGCCGCTTCGCGCGCTGTAGCTGTCGAGACCGCGCGTGGCTTCCGCATCGACAAAGCTAAGGCGTTGCACAAGATCGACGTCATCGTGGCGCTGGCGCTGGCCTGTCACGGCGCGGTGCTAGGCGCCGCTGTGCCTTACTTTGACTCTTCGTACAGCGGCTTCAACGACGACACCGACGACACGCCTGCCAACAGAACTAGCAGCAATTACGCCACCGAACGGCTGCGCTCCGCCATTCTGAATGGTTACGGCTGGCGTGGCGGTGGAGGGCGGTGGTCATGACCGCAGTGCTCGACATAGCACTGTTCATCATCATCGTCGGCCTGCCGGTGGTCGCGGCTTTAGCAGCGTGGCTGTTATTCGGGAAATGAAAAGGAGACCGAGATGCCTACCCAACACAAAACCCGCGACGAAGAGGAGCGCGCGTTTCAAGATTGTTTCGACAGCTCTGGGCGGGTCAGGCCCGGGGTCACGCGAATCCGTGTCCCAGTCAAGCTGATTGATTCCGCTGGCCCGGCGCGACCACACGCCGACTACGTTGTTCGCGTCGACCACGACATCACGCTTGCCCGCCTGCCCGGCTTCGTGGCGCGGGACGCGATCGTGCGCTCAGTTTTGGACGACTGTTATTTGGCGTACGATGCGGCCGTTAGCAAGCAGTACAGAGACCCCGACAACAATGGTGTCGGCAGTCATAGCTTCGTTGGTGCGCGCCCCGGTGATCTTTGTTCGATTAACGGCTCACCCGGCCATCTCGCGCTCGTCGACGGCGAGCTAAGATGCGTTGCGGATAAACCCAAGCGCGACGCCGCGCAGCGCCCCAACAAATTCATCGAAAACAACTTGGATTGGCTATCCGCCGACGACTCAGACCGCAACGTGGTCAAAGACTCGGCTTACAGCCAATACGACGCCGAGCTAGCTAATGCCTGGAGACGACCGAAATGACGAAGCAGACCTTAGAGCAGCGAGTCGTGGCGGCGCTGACGGCCGAGCCGGCACCGTCACCCGCAGAACTGTTGACGCTTATCGCAGCGCTGGAAACCGGCATCGCCGAAGCCAACACCGCCGCCGAGTCCGCCGCCAAGAACTTTCTCGATCCGGTCGAAAGCCCCGACGTCAACAAGGCGCGCACGCTAATGGAGAGCACCCAGTTCGTCGCCGACCGTTTGCGGGCTCTACTTCCACGGCTCCAAGCCAAATACCGCGCAGCGGAACACGAGGCAGCCAGGCAGCAATGGGAAGTTGAGTTCCGCCTCTTGGCCGAAGAACGCGACGCCTTGGCGGCCGAATTGCGCCAGACCTACCCGGAAACCGTCGCCGTGTTGGTTTCCCTGTTTGCTCGCATCGCCGACCTCGACCGTCGGCTCTCGGCGATGCACCGGTCACGCCCCTCCGGCGCAAAGGGACAGTTGTTGAGTGCTGAGCTAAAAGCGCGTGGGCTCGAAGATTTCAGCAGGGACCAACCGAGCATCACTCGCGAATTGAAACTTCCGTCTTGGACCGAGTCGAACAAGCTCGCTTGGCCGCCACCAGCACGGCCCGTCGGTGTGGTCCTCGCGGAAGCGATGTCGGGGAACGCTGATCCAAGGTACAGCGCGCACTGGCGCGAAGCGCTGCGTGAGGAGACCAACCGCCGCATCGCCGACGAGCAGCGGCGCATCGCCGACGAAGCCGCGCGCACCGCGCAGGAGAAGCGAGACTACGAGTCGTGGCTAACGCGACTGCGCTAGAAATTCGGTCTGGGAAACCAGACGGGCGCACCCGGCCGTCCCTTCGCGTTCATTCGGTCGGCGCGGCAACTGGCAGAGTGCCGCGATCAATAACCTGCCAGAGCCCGCGGTCGGCACTCCACCCGGCGCGGCGGGCAACACACCGCCGTATCCTGGTTCAAAGGGCGGCCGGCCGTTGTCCGCATCTTCGTGCCTGAACCAATCTCCCCGGACAACGGGGAGGGCCCGCTCAGTTTCTGTGACATGACTGAGAAGCGGGGTTGGTAACGCAGGTACGTACCCAATCCAGATATTTCGTAACTCGAGTAAACACATCAAACTTTAACGTCTCGGCGCAGCCCTTGGCGAAGCTGGTCAGGCCGAACAAAATAGGATTGCCTCTGTCTATGAATAGCGGCCCCCCACTATCACCGTCACATGTTCCCCGTCCGCGGATACCTGCACAAAGCATACTTTCAGTGACTAACTTGCCGTAGCTTAAAGGCAATTGGCAGGTGGCGGTCGGTATAAACGTCTCCATCGCGTATCTAAGATCGACTGCGTGCGGTCCGCGTTCGACCTCAGCGCCCCATCCCGTGATGATAAGGTCTTCGGTATTTGGTGTCAGGTATGCATCTTCGTTGCTAGTCGAAGCCAGGTTTATTGGTCTTACCAGGGCGCTGAACTGCAAAGGTTCAGCTAGTTTGACTAGGGCAATATCATTTTTCAGTGAGCTTGAGTCAAAGCTGCTGTGATACAGGACCGTTGCTACTTGGCGTCGTGGTGTGTCTGCTAGCAACTGGTTTGTTCCAACGACGATTGTCAGATCGGTCGGGCGAACGCCTTTAACGCAGTGAGCAGCTGTCAATATCCACTGTGCGTCGTAAATTGAGCCTCCGCAATAGTGCGCCTGAGCAGGGTTCGGAATTCTTGCTACGCCCAGCGAGGTCTGCCAGGGATACGCGCCCGGTGTAGCGACCAGCATACCTCCGACGATTTTCTTAACTGTTTTTTGCTGGTATCGTTCTACAGCACGGTCGTATTCGGAATTACCGATGGCTTGAATGGAACCCGGATCAGACAAGTTTGACGTTTCTGCCGCAGTGCTCGGAGATGATGCTAAGCAAGCGCAAACTACCAACGCCGGGATTGTGAAGCTTCTATCGTGCATTGCTGGTCCCCTTCGGGGGTCGCTTGCCAAAAAAGCGAAGGCGAATATCCGTGCCCCCAAAATCAACCCCTCTCACGGTGGTTATCTTGCCGCGCGGCAGCCCAGCATCTGTTAGTAGCAACAGAGCGTTGGTTGACATTGCATCAAGAAGTTCTCTTTGCTTATCCGAGGCAGCGCGAGGCGCTGCGATCGAAACCCAGGTAATCTTCCAGCCTGCGTCTCGTATTTCACGCAAATTGCTTTGCAATGCGGCCGCATCCACTAAGCCAGGAACATCCGACATCCGCGGCCCCAGCAGGACCTCTCGAATGGGCTCGCCCAGGCTGATTGGCTTTGTTCGTGCATTTGGCGGGATTGCGAGGTATAGGTCCACATTTAAGCGCGCGTCGGACACTTTGAGCCACGCTCCAGTGTCATCCGTTCCGAGTACGCGGAGCTTGGTGCCGAATCCATAGGTCTTGACAATCTTTGCGTCCTTAAAAGGCGCCGAGCGGACCACCGTCTTACGGAGGAGCACAACTTGGCCAGCCTCCCGCAAGATATCAGCGGTCGATGCCGATGACAGCAATGGCGTTGAATCAGTAGAATCGGGATGTGCGATACTGATTGATCGGTCTAACGCCAATGGACCGGTTAATTGGGTAGTCTTGGCCTCGCCATTCGTTGACCATTGCGCGTCAGCAAGTACCGGCGACACTTGCGTGATGTGAGCTACTTCCCTATTTCGGTTTTCCTTCAGCCACAATTGAGCTGCGGCGGCATATGGCGAGACAGCATACTTTGCAGCAAAGCGCTCGACCTCACTGACAGTACTGCGCTTAAGTGCCGACTCCCAACGTTCTTGTACCAACTTGTTAGTCTTCGCCGAGGCGTTGAACCACACATAAGTCGTGTTCGATTCTGAGAACCAGGGACTTTGAGCATCAGGGGTGTTATGCCTAACGTCGAATGTTACATCCTTGGCTACGTCGGACCACTCGGCATCCAGAAAGGCAATGTATTTGGCTAAAGCGTCGGTGTAAGGACTCGCATCGCCTATCGAACTACCCGCTGCCGTCAAGCCCGGATGGGCCGCGTACGAAATTATCTGATTGGAGGCCGCACTTGCATCCGCAAATCCTTTTTTGACAAAATCTTTATCTTGCGGGCGCACGTATTTTTTGATGTCAAACTCCTCCCGGCACGCATCTAATATCATCACTGAAAGCGCCGCAGGGCGTGCACTTATTCGGGCCAGTACTGTTGTCGCGGGTATCGCCGCCTCATAAACAGGTATAGTGAGTTGCTTCGGAAACAGTGTTGGAACCAGATAGCTTTCATCGTTATAGGTAAAGCCATGACCCGAGAAATAGAATACTACGAATGTGCCCTCATCGATCTTGTCTAGAAAGGGAACCAGGTAACCATATTGAAAATCTGTCGATGTTTTCACATCCAGAACTGGAGTCACCGAGAAGCCTAGGGAGGTTAGGATTTTTGAAATGCGATCGACGTCTTTGGCCGATCCTGGGAGTTTATCGAAATTTTGGTATTCAGAATTACCAACAACTAGAGCAATTCGCTTTGGCGATTTCTGGAACAAATATTTGCTTTCGATAGAATGACCGGTGGATTGTAGGCAAAATGCGAAAATGCCCCCTAGGCACCAGGTGAGCGCATTCATCCGCATTGATGGACCCTCCCTTGCATTTTATGCTTTGTCTGTATGATCTATTGGGTCCCACCAATCGTTTGCACGGCTTGCCTGAAAGCCTGATTTGAGAGAACTCGATCAACTTCGACCAGACCGGGTCCGCTGGGGGACCCTAATGCGATGTTTAAGGAGTGAGTCCGCACGGCGGAAAGTGAGGCCAGTGTCCCGCTCGTAGTCGGGCCTTTCCACTTAACAAAAGTCCAATTCGGTGAGATCGATCCGCCTGCAGTTACGACGAAATTTACTGAATGAGTAATTGAGTCAATGGGAGGATCTGGACTTGCAAGTTTGGTTGCCAGTGAGGCATTGCTTGCTGCCGCTCCCGCATTTAAGCCGGAGATTCGAAGGTCAGCTTCTACATTATTCAGGTCATCTTCGTAGGTTTCTTTGTTGATAGTTTTATTGCTTTTATCGCTGGCGTACTTCTGAGCGTCATCGTTAGCCTTCTTGGTTGCAAACGCTTGCTGCCTCGCCCACCAAGAGAGACTTGCAATGCGCTTGTCGAACATGTGCGTTGTGGAGGTTGGGCTCGTTAACTGAGCGAACACGCCGGCTGCCTGCTCGGCAGACTTTTGTGCGGCAGTGGCAAAGGCCGTTATTTGCGCCAGGTATGTATCGAGTTTGAAATCGTAGGGAGCTCTTTCTGCAGCCGTTAAGGGCGGGCCACCATGGGCTGTGACGCCCGGAGAGGTGCTTTTAGCAGACGGCGCCTTGGCTACCGAACCCGGATCGGGATGGTTGCCTTGTCTCAAGTCGTGCGTTTCCACGGGCAGCAACGCGGAATCAATCCAACTTTTGAGACCCAAGCCTCCCTGCAAGTCGTTAATGCCTAGTGGCCTGCACAATGAGTCGGGAGACAACCCTTGTTGAGCTTCGAATTGTCTAAGTCGCTTTCGCCAGATTCGGAGTTCCTCCAGCGAAACGGCAAAGCTTAGCAGTTCGGTACGATCGGCAGACCCGCTTAAATTCGCGCCAAAGCCGAAATTGAAACTCTGCGCCGTACCGGCAATAGTGCGTAACGGCTGAATAAATACAGCACTTGGACTCACGCCGCCGGTTTCATTTACTTCAAGCGTTAAATCGATCTTGGCGGTCCAAGTCGCCATCCAGAGAAATTCACGCTGTTGCGTTTTCTCGTCCAACGCGTCGGATAGTTCGCATTTCACACGCTGAACGATCTCGGGAATTGGTATGCTGGAAGTGAATGGAAAATTGTTTGTCGCCTCTTCGAGAGAGGGAACCACAGTGCATCCCGAACAGACTAAGACAACCAGTACCGTAATCCAAAACGCTATCAAACTACGCATACCCGCCCCCGAACGCAACTTTCAAAGTGCACTATACAATCACACGTTGGTGTCAGTGTCTGTTGCACTAAAGCCACAAGCAGCAACAATCGGGGATTAAGTCGAAAGTTGCAGATCCCAGGGCACTGTCAAAGAGTTACGGCTTTTGCGCGACGCCCCCCATGCCGACGTTCGCTAGGCTCTCGGGTCGGGGCTCCCCAAACATCCGCTGGTCCAGGACTGCTGAGGCCGCACAACGTGCTATCTCGCGCCGGATTGTGGAGTTAATGAAATTGTGATCCTGAGCGGCGTCTTGCTGGCTTTGGCATGGAACCCGTATGGCGCGCTGCCGCAGATGCGCCTGCTGACGTATCAGATGCCGGACGAGCTCCTGGCGATTGCGAGCGCTGGGGAGTTCGATGAGTTCGACCTCAACGAGTTCTTCGCGGCCTCCGGCGTGGGCAAGGGCGCAAAGTTCAAGCACAAGAGCGATGTGCAGAAGTGGCTAGACATCATCCGTGGCTCTTACGCACCGCAAGCGGTCGAGAGCCTCAAGACTGGGACACGGCCGCCCTTCCCGTATTCGGACGTCCGTTTGCTGCCCTACCTCCAGCACTCTTTCTGGTTCTTGCCGGACGTCGCAACTTGTCACGCGATGGCGAACCTGTTGGCTGAGAAGCACAACACGTTTTGGCGTGACTATAAAGTCGTCGTCGCGGCCGGCGCATCGGCCGGCATCGGGGTCGACGCGTTGCCGCCCGTGCGGTCAGCGATTGGAGGCGGTTTCGACACGAAGACGATTACGCTCTCGTGCGGCAAGCTCACCACCGGCGTAACGGTGCCGCAGTGGTCGTCCATCCTAGTGCTGCGCAATCTGAAGAGCCCCGAGACCTACTTTCAGGCCGCGTTCCGTGTGCAATCGCCGTGGTCTATCCGGAACCCTAATGGCGACGACCCAAATGAAGAGGAAATCTTTAAGCCCGTCTGCTTCGTGTTCGACTTCGCACCCACGCGGGCACTGCGGCAGCTCTCCGAATACGCGATCGGTCTCTCGCCCAACGAGCCGAACCCGGAAAACGCCGTCAAGGAGAGCTCGTGTCGTTTTTGCCCGTGCTGGCCTATGACGGCGCGAATATGACGCAGATTGATGCGGGCGGCATTCTCGACATCGCGATGGCGGGCACCTCGGCCACGCTGCTCGCGCGCAAGTGGGAGAGCGCGCTGCTGGTGAACGTGGATAACGACACGCTGCGGCGTATCCTCGACAACCCCGAGGCGATGGCCGCCGTGGAGCGCATCGAGGGTTGGCGCTCGCTCGGCGACAACGTCATCGAGACCATCATCAACAAGAGCGAGAAGGTCAAGGAACTCAAGAACAAGGCGAAGGAGCGCGAGCTGACGGAAAAGCAAATAAAGCAGCTCACCGACGAGGAGAAAGAGTACAAGCACAAGCGTAAGCTTGTGCAGGAAAAGCTCATCAAGTTCGCGACGCGCGTTCCCCCGTTCATGTACCTGACCGACTTCCGCGAGAACACGTTGCGGGACGTGATTACCAAGCTGGAGCCGGACTTGTTCCTGGCCGTCACCGGCCTGACAGTGGGAGACTTTCACCTGCTCGTGCGCCTAAAGGTGTTCAACACCGAGCAGATGAACCAGGCGGTGTTCGCGTTCCGCCGGTACGAAGACGCGTCCCTTCGGTACACGGGCATCGAGAGCCACGAGGGGCTGACCCACTACGGGCTCTACGACACGGTGGTGGCGAGGGAGTGAAGGGCGGTGATCTGGTGTAGCGACTTCGATGAGTTTATCGCCTGCCACTGGGAGACCACTGACCCTTCTCGGCTACTTTACTTCGAATACGAGCCCGGTCGGCGCTCAGCGGCCAACCTGCTCACCCGCGACGAGGCACGGCGATTGGCGGTCAACTTCGCCAAGCTGCGGGAGCTGCTGCGGGGGGGGGGAGAAGTGGACTGAGGCGCTGGTTCGGCACCGGCATCTGAGCGCTGAGGCGGTCAGGGCCTACGGCCCGGACGCCTCGTAATCGGCGGCGGAAGCCCACCGGCACGTTTTTCGGGGTACAGCCCGCGCCAACGCGTCGCGTTGACGTCCGGTTTCGGGGCAAACCGGAAATGGAAGGATGTGCCACCTCGATCGAACACCGCGCGAATGACCCTTAGCAGACGATGCAAGTTCGGCGCCATGTTCCTGAGGATGTATTTGCGTGCTAGGCTTTTGCCGAAAGACCCACGGAGTTACGGCGGCCGAGTGCACGCCGGGTTTGAGCAACGATGAGACGGAAGAGGCCCTCTGATGGTGCGCTAAGGCACAAAGCCAAACAGCGGGGCCTTTTATCCTTAATTGTTGGCCATCACGGCGCAAAGTACACGAAGGCTGTATTGAGCCATGTTGCAGAGGGGTTTGACACGGTTCGGATTTGGTCTGCGTCGCCCGATCGACTGACTGCGCAACCTGATACCATTTTACTTGCTCACAGCACGCCACAAGGTGAACTTCTCTCGTACAGAGGAATATCCGAAAAAGAGCTGTCCAAGTTTCTCGCGGACGAGGCACTAACCGAGATTCCTGCTGAGAGGCTGTCGACAAAAATTCGCAGATTTTCGGTAGATGCCGACGGGCTTAACGACTTATCTGCCAGCGCCGGCAAAGTGTCGCTAAGCTTAGCCGGAATCATCTTACCTGAACGCAGAACTTCGGAAGGACTCTTAATTGAGTCGACCTCTCTCGTTTGGGCTCGGATCGTGGAAGAACTCAAGGCTGATTGGTCAAAAGCATATCAAATTCCGCCGGACAAATGGGAAGAAATAATAGCTGGGGCTTATTTCAAAGCCGGTTTTGATGAGGTTATCTTGACGCCGCGCTCCGGCGATCACGGTCGGGACGTTATTGCAATACGAAAGGGAGTCGGATCCGTCAAAATAATTGGATCTGTCAAAGCAAATAGGCCGCGTAACCTAGTGAGGTATGATGACATTCGCGCGCTGATTGGGGTGCTAGCCGGTGAACGTAACGCGTCTAAGGGGGTCATCACGACGACGTCAGACTTCCCGCCCCGCGTAATGTCGGATCCCATTATTGCGCCCTTTGTGCCATATCGCTTAGAACTGATGAATAGTGTGAGATTAAAGGAGTGGCTAAGTGAGCTACTTATGAAGAAATAGCCTCCTACAAATCGTTCTCTCGGGTGCGTGTACGAAACTCTTTGATGCACTCAATTTATTTAGCTCGGGTCTGTTTCTGGCCCAACGCGACATTCGGTCCTGAGTTGGCCGACGGTTGCTTTCGAGGCAAAGCAGACAAACGCGGTATTATGGCGCAAACGCCGGAAGAATGAAATTTAGGTATTACTGGCGTTCCAGGTGCAGCTTTTTCGATTCATCTACTTGTATTCTGAATAATGAGGTTTTCTGAAACTCGCCAGTATCGCTTCTGGCAGTAATCTTGATTTCGACTAGACGCGGCGGATCATCATCAATGTACCACGAGCTTGAGTTCATTGGCGGAAGCGGCGCACTAAAACGATATTTCCCGACATGATCCCATTGGGAGGCAATGTCTATTAAGATTTCAGGATCGTCTGGCCGTAATATTGGTGCGTCGCCGGATAGCAGAATCGGCAATCCTCCCGGCAGGGGTGGCTGCGGCGCAATTTTCTCAATATAGACTTTGCAATTGGCAAAAGTGTTGCCGACCGCTTTGAGACCTATTCTTATAGTGCTCAGTCCGCGACCACGAGAGATTTCGCTCGTTTGGTACGGCGGGCGCGGTTCAAAAAGAATGTCTATTGTTTGTTCGCTCGTATAGATTGTTTTTGCGATTGAATCTATTTGGATGCGATCCCCCCATCTGCTCGGCCTTGCTGGCCTCAGTAGCGTTTTAAAGCGTGGATCGCGCTTGATGGGATCATATGCCTCTACAAGCGCGTTGTGTGCTTCGACCCATTTGGACCAAACGGGTCTTAAATTTGCATCAGTTCTCAGATTTATGGAAAACGCTATTGCAAAGCTGTTCAACTGTTCGAAAAACTCTCTATAGTTTCCGTGTTCGAGCACCGCGATATGTTCAATAATCGCCTCAAATCTTATGAGTGGACCAGGGCTCGCGAGAAGTCCGGCCGCTAGCGAAGTGTAATGGTTCCAAAAATCTTTGGTTCTATCACTATGACGTATCCCCATGTGTGCAAGAGCGGCGATTACCGTATTGATGCCGCTTGCCTGAGAGATAAGCGCGTCTTGAAGTTCAACCTGCGCTTCGCACGCCGGTATTACCCGATCTAGGGCAAAAGCGAGAATTTCCTTGTAGGCTTGCTTATCCGTCGCCTCTGCCTCGGGGTCACCTGAATAATTATCAGTTTGGCCGGGGGCCAATGCATTGGGCACAATCTCGGATTTCTTGCCCCTACGAATGAAAATCATAACCCAAGCGGTTAGGAGTAACAGACCTGTCAGTGTCGCCAAGATGATTAAAGGCCAAAGCGGAGTCATTGTGCCGCTAGGCGCGGCAACGCTTCCTCCTTTTGGCGGTTTATCCCAACCGTAAAATAGGCCAACCGTATAATAAGCGATGACAAGAGTGCCGACGGCCACAAGGATGGTCGCGGCGCGCTCGACAATGTTCCATAGCTTATCGCCAGACATACTCTGCGGACCTTTCCTTGGGATTGTATCCCGGAAGGGCGGCTACCGCACGGGTACCGAGACTGGCGGGGCATCATCGCGCCCCGCTTCCGGCGTTTGCGCCACAATACCGGACAAACGAACTATCCTTTGTCCATTGGTGGCGTCGAATACCCCTTGCCGGTCATCGGCGGCAGCTCTCGTGACAAGTCCCAAGGGTCGCCGTGCTGCTGCAATCGGTGAACCACGTCGTCCACCACGAGGTACCGCTCTTCTTCGGTAAGCCCCTGGCGGAGTCCTCGCACCAGCTTGCGCGCCCGCACGAGCGCGAACGCAATCGCAAACCGGAGCATGTCGCCGCGGGTCTTCATGGGCCATTGAAGAACAAATGGGGAACGTAAGTCAATCTCCGTTTCTGCGGCGGTCGGGGGCAGTGGGTTCCTTACAAATTGCGGCGGAGAGAATCCCGCTATGATTGAGGAATGTGACCCTCCGACTGGATTGCTATCGCGGTGTTGGGCGCGGGGGCGATCATGGGAACGCTCGGCCGCAGCGCCATCCGCGTCGCCGGTGGAGCACTAATAGCGGCGGCTGCAATCGGTTGGGTAATCGACCATCACCGTAGCTTTGAGCCGCCGCGACACACCTCTACAACGCCCGAGCGTCCCCTGCGATCCGGTGAACCAAAGCAATATACGGATCGAACGGCGCGGGAATTGGCGACACTCTTTGTAGGGCGCACGCCATTGCAAGCCGCCAAGCTCATCGAAGGCGATGTCGGGAAATGGCTCAAGATGTTTGGTGAGGTCAAAATGATATGGCGCTCCAATTCGCAAGGCGATGTCGCAGTCATCTTGCACGACGGGCCAGCATCGGTTCAGTGCGCGTTTAATTCACAGTGGTCCGAGTATCTCACCAAAACCAATCAAGGCGATTGGATTTCCGTTGAAGGGCAAATATTGGATACTCAGATTGGAACCCCACTTTATCTAACAAAATGCGAAGTGGACTAACTGTCAATCTGCGGCCTTCGTGTGTGGCGGCGGTGGGCGGCGAGGTCCCGCCGCTTTGGACGATCGAAGAGAACAACGGCGCCCGCTTCATCGTCCGCGACAAGAATGGACAAGCGCTCGGCTATTTCTATTTCGAAGACGAGCCCGGTCGGCTCGGCAGCGACAGACTGTGGGGGATAGGGAAGCGCCCAGGAAAATTGTAGCGGGGAAAGCGAAGCGCAATCTGGTCTCCTGAACAATATGTTATGTAAATTGGTCTAAATATTCTGCGGGCACATAGTCCTTGAGGTCGACCTTTAACTCGTGTTTCAGAAAGCGCCGAATGAACTTCATGGCTTTATCGATATGAAATGCCGCGTCCTCGGCGCTGGGATTTGCGTATTTGTGCTGGATGCTATTGCGCTCCTCATGGAGTAGCTCTAGATCGGGACGTTCAGGGATTCCGATTTTTAGAGTATCGAGAATATCGTACGCACCCCAGATTGTTATCGTCTCCTTTGGGTTCTTATAAATTGACTTTCCGCTCGCGCGAACACATTCCTTGAGAACCAATTCTACTGCCTGATCCACATGCAGCAGCGCAAACTTCATGTCTGTGGACGTGTCACTACGAAAAAAGTGCCACAGGCCATGGTTAAGCACTTCGAATGCCGATCGTAATAAGGGCGAAAGTTTCGGCGCGGTCTTTCCGGCAGCAGACCTTTTGCGCTTGGCCATCAAAGCGCCCTCTAAACTAGGCGCTGCCCGAGAGTTTAGTTTCTATATACTTTTCCCCTGAGCTGGTAAGCGTATAGCGCTTTCTTCCTTTTCCCGACTTATTCTTCACTTGCATCATGAAGCCGCGACGTATGTTCAGAATTATCATTTGGCTCGTGTTCGAGCTTTCAATTTTTGCTTCGTAGTAACAGGTATTTATGTCAGCGGGAGTGAATTCGACTGCTTCGGCTTGATGTTCAAGGTAATACCCAAATGCTACTGTGATATCCGTATGCTTTTTGAATCCCAGTCGTTGTATAAACTCTCGTATTGAAAGCGCCTTGCTTCGGGGCGCGAGTGACCTAGTTGCTTCCTTCGCGCGAGTGCCTTTCTTAGTACGCACATCAGGTGCAATAGCTTCAACGCCCTCGGAAGTTTCAAACCGCGCAAGCATCTTCAGGACAAATGCCTTGTCTCCCTCGGCTTCAAATTCTTGTCCGTCGCGCGTGATTTTAATTTTGTAATTTCTGGCAGTCATGGTCGTTCCTCGTGTACCACTGGCGAAAGTACTATTGGGGTTCTGTCGTTGACTATAGCGTCTTAAAGTTGAGTCGCGAAGCTCTTAGCCCGTGGGGCGGTTAGCCCCGAGTCCGCGTAAAGCGGCCCGCTGGATGGTGCCCGAAAGGACATCCTAGTCATCCCTGGCGTTCTTTTCCGATCACCTTTGCTGTTACGCGCGGGCGCAGATCGGCAGGATAGGGGCTGACAATCTCCTCGTCCCCGATGGGACATCTAAAAAGTTCCCAGAAAAAACGGTACGATGTCCAGACCGCTTGATCGTTCAGATCGCGGTCGGAGGAGCCGACGATACCTAATGCCGGGGCACAGCGCATTCCGGAATTCGAGTATATCCAGACGAAAGATTCCAGACTATGTTTTAGCATGTCTTGGCATTGATCTTTGAGCCTACCGTGTTCGGATGATTGGATAAGCTTCCCGACTTCGACTTTTTTCGCTTGGACCAAGACGCCTTTGTCGTATTTCAGATGCCGACCATTGAATCGAACATGAATGAGAAGGTCTGCACCAAACTCATATTCTTCCGCGGATTTTCCACTGCTGTGATCGAGAATGGTACATTCCCACGTGAGCCTGCCTATCGTTCCCTCCAACTCGGCGTCGAGATTACCTTTCAGCACCCCGCTTAAGTCATCTTCCCGTTTGACTCGCCTTCCACGAAGCGAAGCGATTGCGCGGTTGACGCCCTTTTCCGCCTTTCTTGCTGCTTTTCGAAAATCGTCATCGTATATCACTGCTCGTCCTCCGCGGCCTCAAGCATGTACAATATCAGAATATCAGCTTAGTGTCGGGGTATAGCCGCGATGGTCATCGCGGCGTTCCACTGCTCAGGTGTCTTTCGTGTTGGCTACCCGGTCGCGACGCAACGCATGAATTGAAATCGCGTTGATGAAAAGCCTAGAGAAAAACGGCCGGGCGGGAGTCATCATATGGCGAATTATTTCTCGGCGGAGCGAGCCACCGAACTGAATGGTAACCATGCAGAAATTTACGCTCAGTTCCGGTCGCTTCAAAATCGCTTTTTTCTCCGGAACTATAAGTCCGAACGCGGAGCAGAGTTTGCCAAGCACGGTTTTTGCCGCAGGCTCGAAACCCTGGTCCGGACGATCGATCAGGTTTACGATCTGCTTCCACCAGAAGAGCAGGGGATACCCGATCGTGACGATGTAGTGGATGCTGCCATTGCAATTCAAGCATTCACGATGAATGCGTTTGGTTGCCTGGAAAATATTGCTTGGATTTGGTTGTACGAGAAGGATATCAAAAATGGCAACGGTACCGAGCTCGATCAACAGGAAGTCGGCTTGGGAAAGAAAAAATTACGCAGGTCCCTAACGCCACAGTTTCGTGCTTTTATTGATCGCAAAAAAGATTGGCTCGGCAACCTCATAAGCTTTCGTGACTCGCTGGCACACCGAATACCGCTATTTATCCCGCCGTACGTTGTGCCAAAGGCGAATATCGAAAAACACAACGAGCTTGAGAAGAAAAAATGGGAAGAACCGGCCATAAGCGAACCAAAGGAATATGAGAAGCTGAAAGCTGACCAATTAAAGCTTGGTCAGTTTGTCCCGGGCATGATGCACTCGATCTACGAAGAGACGCCCCAAGTCGAGTTTCATAGCCAATTGCTGAAAGACTACGTGACCATTGATGCATACGGCCACACCTTGCTGGACGAATTGGAACGTTAGAAAGCATGCGATCCTATCCGATAGGGTCGCTCACAGTCCTAGAAACAATGTCAGCAAACCGGAAATGGAAGGATGCGCTGCCTCGACCGAACACGGCGCGAATAACCCGACGCGGACACCCCTATATGACACCCTTTTTTCGCAGTGCCGCGATAGCGGCCGCGTCGTAGCCGAGTGTCCCCATGATCTGATCGGTATGCTCGCCAAGCGTCGGCGCCCGGCGGCGGATCCCGCCTGGCGTTCCCGATAGCCATACCGGCACCTTGGCGATCGGCGCGGGCTTCCGCATGCCGGGAAATTCCGTCGGCTGGAAGAAACCCATGGCACGGATGTGCGGATCGTCGAGCGTCTGCTGCGGC
>Ga0181521_10001273_pt1 | contig 31481 bp, 25 predicted proteins | sample PEATcosm2014_Bin_32_FD_119764 | JGI IMG/M metagenome (GOLD analysis project Ga0181521, IMG submission 119764) | Peatland microbial communities from MTU Mesocosm Facility, Houghton, MI, USA - PEATcosm2014_Bin02_60_metaG | ecosystem: Environmental > Terrestrial > Soil > Wetlands > Peat | place...
ACCAAGCTCTCCAAACTGGATTTCTTTTCCGCCGAGGACCGCCAGGCGGAAAGCTTCCGCAAGATGCTGCTGGCCATGGTCGAAGACATCCGCGTCATCATGGTCAAGCTGGCCGACCGCATCCACAACATGCGCACGCTCGGCTATCTGGCTCCCGAACGGCGCCAACGAATCGCCCGCGAGACGATCGAAATCTATGCGCCGATCGCCCACCGCCTGGGAATGGGCAAAGTGCGCGGCGAGCTCGAGGACCTGGCCTTTCAGTACCTGGAGCCCGACGCTTATCGCGAAATCATCGCCTCCATCGAGAGCCGGCGCCATTCCAACGAGGAATTCCTCGCGGAAATCCTTCGCACGGTGGAGGCCGAGCTGCGGCGCGAAGGCGTTCCCGCACGCATCGAGGGCCGCGTCAAGCGTCCCTACTCCGTTTTCCAGAAGCTGCGCCGGCAGAAAATTACGGTCGACCAGGTCTACGATCTGATGGCGCTCCGCATTCTCACCGACTCGGTGAAGAACTGTTACGCCGCCCTCGGCGTCATCCATAACCGCTGGCGGCCCATTCCGGGCCGCATCAAGGATTTCATCGCCATCCCGCGGCCCAACCTGTACCAGTCGCTGCACACTTCGGTAGTGGGGCCGCAGGGGCAGACATTCGAAGTGCAGATCCGCACCGAGGAAATGCACCGCATTGCCGAAGAGGGCATTGCCGCTCACTGGAAGTATAAGGAAGGCCGCAAAGGGCCGGCGGCCGACGACCAGCGCATCGCGTGGCTGCGCCACCTGGTGGAATGGCAGCGCGACATGCAGGATCCCGGCGAGTTTATGTCCACGCTTAAGGTGGACCTCTACCCGGAAGAGGCTTACACGTTCACCCCCAAGGGCAAGGTGATCGTGCTGCCGCGTGAAGCCACACCGATCGATTTCGCCTATGCCATCCACTCCGACGTGGGCAATACCTGCGTCGGCGCCAAGGTCAACGGCCGCATTGTTCCGCTGCGCTCGCAATTGCGCAACGGCGACATCGTCGAGATCATGACCCAGCCCGGCCATCAGCCGAGCAAGGACTGGCTGGCCTTCGTACGCACCTCGCGCGCACGCAACAAGATCAAGCACGTGATCAACGCCAGCGAGCGCTTGAAGGCCATCGAAATCGGCGAGAAGTATCTCGAAAAGGAAGCCCGCCGCCTGGGCGTGCAACTCGCCCGCGTGGCCCGCGCCGATCTGGACCAGGTGGCCGCCGGATACGGCTACTCGAAGACCGAGGACCTGTACGCCGCACTCGGCTACGGGCGCTTTTCGGCGCGCCAGGTGTTGAGCAAGGTGGCCCCGGACAAGGTGGACGAAGAACCGGCCGAACCCCTCGCGCCGGAGCTCGCGCCCGCCGCCGGTGGTGCGCCGGCCGGCACCGGCCGCCAGACGGATCACGACGCCGTCATCAAGGTCCGCGGCATGGACGACCTGCTGGTCTACCGCGCCAAGTGCTGCAATCCCATCCGCGGCGAGGCCATCGTCGGCTACGTCACCCGCGGCAAGGGCGTCGCGGTGCATTCGCGCGCCTGCCCCAACGTGCAGAACCTGATGTACGACGTGGAGCGCAAGATCGAGGTCGAATGGGTGCGCGCGGCCGACGACGCGTTCCCCGTGCGCATCGTGGTCCACACCGACGACCGTCCGGGCATGCTCAATCAGTTGACCGGCGTGCTTTCCGACGAGAGCACCAACATCCGCAGTCTGGAGGCCAGATCGCTCACCGACCAGGTGGGCAGCGTAGTCGAGATGACGGTGGACGTGCGCGACAAAAAGCAACTCGAGAAACTGGTTTCCGCCATGCGCCGCATCTCCGGCGTGCGCGACGTCGAGCGCCTCTTCAACCAAACATGAGCACTTCGAGCGACCCCGAACACATCGCCATCTCCAAATCCGGCGGCATTAAGATCGACTGGAAGGATGGCCATCACAGCCAGTACCCGCTGGTCTACCTGCGCGACAAGTGCCCCTGCGCCGGTTGCACCGGTGCGCACGGCACCCCGCCGCGCCAGCCCGAAGCCGCCGATCCCTTCCCGATGTTCAAACCCGTATTGAAAATGCTGGGCGCCGAACCGGTCGGCAACTACGCCATCCGCATCAACTGGAGCGACGGCCATAACACCGGCATTTACTCCTGGGACCACTTCCGCCGCATCTGCCCATGCGCCGAGTGTCAGGCGGACGCGCAGAAAGTGTAATAAGCTCCCGTGGGGCAGGTTGGTTAACCTGCGCGCCGATTGTTCAATCGGCGCAGACGGGCGCAAGCCCGGCCGGTCTTGCCATAAAAAACAAAAACCGCCGGATTGTTCCGGCGGTCGTTTGTATTTTCGATTTTGGCCAGTCGCTACAGGAGTCGGAAGTTGACTTCAATCTGGGCTGAAACGGTGACCGGCTTGCCATCCTTATAGCCCGGCTTGAATTTCCACATGCGCACGGCTTCCACGGCCTTCTCGTCCAGCCCCAACCCCAGGCTGCGAAGGATTCGCGGGTTGACGGCGCGGCCACTGGCATCCACGTAGATTTCGAGAACTACGGTGCCCTGGTACTTGGCTTTGCGGGCTTCTTCGGAATACTCCGGCTCTTTCTTATAGAGCAGCACCGGCGCAGTGACGCCATTACCCACCTTGTAGACGCCGCCGCCGAAACCGCCGTCCGATCCCGGACCATAGCCGCCGCCACCGCCGGGACCGACACCGCCGCCGTGGCCGGAACCGATGCCGCCGCCCGAGCCCGGCCCGTTCGAGGCAGGACCGATCTTGGCCAGCGGGTCGCCGTACTGGCTCATGTTGACGTTCGGCATCTGCACGTCCGGAGGCGCCAGGATGCTCGGGTCCATCACCAGCTTGGGATTCGGATTATTGATGACCGCTGCGGGCGGAGTGAACTGGCGCGGCGCGATCTTCGGCAAACGTCCTTTGCTGGCAGCCAGCAACGAGCGGTCGCCACCGCCACCGCCGCCCTTATTGATCTTCACTTCCGGAGCCGACGACAGATCCGGCAGGAACACCGCCGTGGCTTTCCTCATTCCCTGCTGCACGGCGGGAATCGAGAAAATCCAGAAGGCCGCCGCCACCACTACCCCTTGGAAAGCCGTCGACATGAAGAACGACTTCTTCTGCCGCCCGTACAGCCCCCAGATATCCTTCACCGCTACCGGCTGCGAAGTCAGTTCAAGCGGTGGCAGTTTGGGTGGGAATATGGCTTCTTTGAGGTTCTGCAGGAAAGTCTTATACCAGGGATCTTCGATTTCGTCGACCAGCAACCGGGCGAGGTGATCGTCTGGGCTGGTACCGAGAGGATTACTGGAATGTGACAGATCAGCCATGTCTTGTGCCACCATCTCCCGAAAATGGGACCACTACTGCACTAGGTTGGACGCCCTTGGTGGCCCCGGCGTTTCCAAGTCGCGAAAAAACTCCTACCCAGGCAACCCAGTCTACAGAATATCATAATTGGCCGTCAGGTGCGTCGTTAAAACCTTGCGCCCGTCTACCAGTACTACGGTGCTGGTGCGGCGTGCTTGGCCTCCCGGTATGGCTTGCCCCGCACGCCCGCAGGCGCGGTCGAGTTTGCCGCCGGTGCCGCATCTGTAGTAAACTCGAAGTTTACTCCAGTGGTTCCGACGCACTCCGTGTGTTCCGGCTCCCAAAGCAAGAGGTTGAAATGCAACTGATCATTGAAACCGGCGGGAAGCAGTATGTGGTTTCCCCGGGTGAGGTCGTCCGCGTCGAAAAGCTGCCGGGCGAAGTGGGCGCGGAGGTGGATCTGCCCGTGAAGGCCGCCTTCGAGGATGGCGCCATGGTCTCGGCGCGCACTCTGAAGGCTACTATCGTGGGCAACGGCCGCGGCGACAAGGTGATTGTTTTCAAGTTCAAACGCAAGAAACAATACAAGAAAACCATCGGGCATCGCCAAGCCTACACCGATATCAAGGTCGGCGAGAGTCTGGCATAGGTGACGTATGGCGCATAAAAAAGGCTTAGGCAGTTCCAAAAACGGGCGCGACTCCAACGCGCAGCGGCTGGGCGTGAAAGTGTTTGGCGGCCAATTGGTTCCCGGCGGTTCCATCATCGTGCGGCAGCGCGGCACCAAGCTCAAACCCGGCCTCAACGTCGGCTGGGGCAAGGATGACACCCTGTTCGCCAAGGTTACCGGCGTGGTCGAGTTTAAGGACCGCGGCCGCCTCGGCAAGTTCGTTCGCGTCAACGCCGTCCAATAGAATTTCCTTCCTCGTGCGGGCCGGGCGAATTGGCCGGGCACGCGGGGCGGGCATGCCCGGCCCCTATAGCGCTGCACGCGGCCCCTGCGACATGTTATTTCTTGACCAAGCGCGCATCCTGGTGAAAGCCGGCGACGGCGGCAACGGCTGCATGGCCTTCCGGCGGGAGAAGTATGTTCCGCGCGGCGGCCCTTCCGGCGGCGACGGTGGCCGCGGTGGCGACGTCAACCTGGTGTCGACCATTCACCAGAACACCCTGCTTCAGTTCAGTTTCAACCCCGAGCACCGCGCCGAGCGCGGCCGCCACGGGGAAGGCAGCAACTGCACCGGCGCCGATGGCCACTCGCTGGAAGTGCTGGTGCCGGTGGGCACCGTGGTTTTCGGCGAGGCCACCGGCGTTCGCCTTTTCGATTTCACCGAGCCCGGCCAGCGGTTCCTGGCCGCGCGCGGCGGACGCGGCGGTCGCGGCAACGCGCAATTCGCCACCGCCACCCATCAGGCCCCGACCGAGCACGAGCCCGGACGCCCCGGCGAAGAAAAGCGCCTGCGCCTGGAGTTGAAACTGCTGGCCGATGTCGGTCTGGTCGGCTTTCCCAACGCCGGCAAATCCACCCTCATCTCGCGCATCTCAGCGGCCCGCCCCAAGATCGCCGATTACGCGTTCACCACTTTGGAGCCTCATCTGGGCGTGGTCCAGCTCGACGACTTCCGCAGCTTCGTGGTGGCCGACCTTCCCGGCCTCATCGAAGGCGCCCACGCCGGCGCCGGCTTGGGCATCCAGTTCCTGCGTCATATCGAACGCACCCGCCTGCTGGCGCACCTGGTCGATCTGTCGGAATCCACCGGCCGGGAGCCGGAGGAAGATTTCGAGATCATCATGCGCGAGCTGGCCAGTTTCAGCGAGGAACTGGCGCAGAAGCCGATGATCGTGGTGGCCGCCAAGATGGATGCCGCCCAGGACCCGGACCGGGTTGCCCGCCTGCGCCAGGTGGCCGAAGAGCGCGGCCTGCCCTTTTTCGAAATCTCCAGCGTGACGGGGCAGGGAATCGAGGCGCTCAAACACGCCATGGCCGAACGCGTGCTCGCGCCGCTGCCATAAACCGAGTTTTCGATGCGGCCGGCCTGTTTCCGCTGATTTCCTTGTGGCGCCGGCAGATCGGGGATCTACCCCATAACGGCCGAACATTTCCTCGCCGGCCGGCGTCATATCCTGAAGAGTGGTTCGTCCAAATCTCATGGGAAGTCAACGTTGCGGGACAGCGGGAGTCTATTACCGGTGAAATTGTCGAATTGGGCTAAAATCTGCCTCCTTTTGCTGCTGGCGATTTTCAATCTGGCTGCCGTGGAGCACCACGGACGAGTGATGTTCAACGGCTTGCCGGTGCCTGGGGTCACCGTGACCGCGACCCAGGCCGGCAAACGCCTGACTGCGGTGACCGACCAGCAGGGCGCCTACGCGTTTCCGGACCTCGCCGAAGGGATCTGGACGATTCGCGTCGAGATGCTGTGCTTCGCGCCGATCGAGCGCGAGGTGGCCGTGGCGCCCGCCGCGCCCAGCCCCGAATGGCAGTTGCAGATGCTGCCCCTGGCCGAGATGCATAGCGCCGCCCCGCCGCCCGCTCCGGTGGCAACGGCCAGCGCGGCCGTCCCCAGCCAGCCGCAACCAGCCGCGGGAGGGCCGGTGCCCTCCATTCGCGGCAAGAAGAACGCGGTTCCTACCGTAGCTCCGCCACAGAACGGCTTTCAGAAGGCGGACGTGAAAGCATCGGCCGACGCCGACAAGGCGGACAAGGAATCCGACAGCCAAGCCGTAGCCGAGGCCGGCAAGGAGTCGAACGACGGCTTCCTCATCAATGGCAGCGTGAACAACGCCGCCAATTCCGCCTTCAGTCAGTCGGGCGCATTCGGCAACTTCCGCCCGGGCGGCCGCGGCCTCTACACCGGCGGCATCGGCTTCACGATGGACAATTCGAACCTGGACGCCAGTCCGTTTTCGCTCACCGGCCAGGACACGCCCAAGCTCTCCTATAACCGCATCACCGGCCTGGCCACGTTCGGCGGTCCGCTCAAGGTCCCCGGCATGCACAATAATTGGCCCAATTTCTTCGTCGCCTATCAATGGACGCGCAATCACAGCGACTCGGTGCAAACCGGTCTGATGCCCACCACGGCCGAACGCACCGGCGATTTGTCGGGCGAGCCGATCCCAATCGCCGGTTTTCCGGGTAACATGATTCCGCAGTCCCTCCTCAGTTCGCAGGCGCAAGACCTGCTGGGCCTTTATCCGAAGCCCAATTTCACCGGATCGGCCGGCTACAATTATCAGGTTCCGATCCAGACCGCGCTCCACCAGGACAGCATGCAATCGCGATTCAACAAGATGTTCAATCGCAAGAACATGGTCAACGGCGGTTTCAACTTCCAGGACACGCACTCCGACACGCCCAACCTGTTCGACCTGGTGGATCGCTCGCGTACGCTGGGCTTGAACGCCAACGTGAACTGGCGCCACTTTTTCTCGCAGCGGTTCACCTCGAGTTTCGGTTACTCGTACAGCCATTACACTTCGCACGTCACGCCGTATTACGCCAACGGCATCGATGTTTCGGGAGACTTCGGCATCACCGGCAACGATCGGAGCCCGGTCGATTGGGGACCGCCCAACCTGCAGTTTTCCTCCGGCATCAGCGGGCTGTCCGACGCTCAGGCAGCCAACAGTCGTTTCCAGACCAGCGCCCTGTCGGCCAGTTTGTTCTGGCTGCACGGCGCGCACAACATCACTTTCGGCGGCGACTTCCGCCGGCAGCAGTTCAACTATTTTGCGCAGCAGAACGCACGCGGCAGCTTCACCTTCACCGGCGCGGCGACCGAGGTTTCCGTCAACGGCTCGCCGGTTGCCGGCACCGGCAGCGACCTGGCGGATTTCCTGTTGGGCGTGCCGGACGCCGCCTCGATCGCGTTCGGCAACGCCGACAAGTATTTTCGCGATTCCGTTTCCGACGCCTTCGTGGCCGACGACTGGCGCGTCAGCCCCGGACTCAGCCTCAACCTGGGCCTGCGCTGGGAGTATGGCGCCCCGGTCACCGAAGAGTACGGACGGATGGTGAACCTGGACGTCGGTCCGGATTTTTCGGCTGTGGCGCCGGTGCTGGCTTCGGATCCGGTCGGCTCCCTCACCGGCCAGCATTACCCCGATTCGCTGTTGCGCCCCGACCGGCATGCCTTCCAGCCGCGGGTTGGGGTCGCGTGGCACCCGCTGCTCGGCTCCTCGATGGTGGTGCGGGCGGGTTACGGAGTTTACTACAACACTTCATTCTACCAGCCGCTGGAGTTGCAGATGGCGCAGCAGGCTGCGCTGCCGAACACGACCAGCCTTACCGTGGCCAACACCACGACCATCACGGCGGCCGGCACCGTGATCAATTCGCTGTCTCTGGCTAAAGGGTTCATTCCATCTTCCACCACCACGCAAAGCACTTTCGCCATCGATCCCAACCTGCGCGCCGGCTATTCGCACAACTGGAATCTTTCCGTGCAGCGCGACTTGCCCGGATCGCTGGTGGCCTCTCTCACCTATCTCGGAATCAAGGGCACGCGTGGGATGCAGATGTTCCTGCCTAACACTTATCCGCTGGGCGCGGCCAATCCCTGCCCTTCGTGCCCGGCCGGTTTCCTTTACGTGACGTCGAATGGCAACTCCACCCGCGAGTCGGGGCAGGCGCAGGTGCGGCGGCGTTTGCACAACGGGTTGATGGCCAGCGTGCAATACACCTTCGCCAAGGCCATCGACGATTCGACCTTGGGCGGCCGTGGGCAAGGCGGCACTCTCATTGCGCAGAACTGGCTCGACCTGAGCGGCGAGCGCGGCCTGTCCAATTTCGACCAGCGTCACACGGCGAATGCGACGCTGCAATACACCACCGGCATGGGCGTGACCGGCGGAACGCTGGTGGGCGGCTGGCGCGGCGCGGCGCTGAAAGACTGGACGTTCGTGCTGCAACCCACCGCGGGCACGGGCACGCCGCTGACGCCCATCTACCTGGCTACCGTCAGCGGCACCGGCGTAACCGGCAGCATCCGGCCCGACTATACCGGCGCACCGCTTTACGGCGCGAGCAGTGGCCGCAACCTCAATCCCGCGGCTTACACCGCACCGCCTGTGGGCGAGTGGGGCGACGCCGGGCGGAATTCCATCACCGGGCCCGCGCAGTTCGCCATGAACGCATCCATGGCGCGAACATTCCGCGTCACCGATCGCTGGAATGCGGACCTCCGTTTCGATGCGACCAACGTGCTCAACCATGTGACTTATTCAAGCTGGGTTACTACCGTGACCAACAGCGCCCTATTTGGATTGCCCGTGTCGGCCAATGCCATGCGCGCTATGCAGGTCACCCTGCGGATGAGGTTCTAAGATGATGACCAGCGAACAATCCGCAGTGGGACAGGCGATCGGTTTATGTCGCCTGTCAACGGCCCGCAGTGACAGGCCACGAAAAACGATGGCCTGTCCTACCTCATTTGCCGCGCTTGTACTTCTCACCGTCGTCGCCTCCTCCGCCCAGCAGCCACCCGAGCCGGTGGCGAAGTTTCAAGCCACCACCCAGCTTGTGGTGGAAACCGTTTCGGTGAAAGACAAGAACGGCAAGCCGATCGAAGGCCTGACCTCGAAGGATTTCGTAGTCACCGAAAATGGCCAGCCGCAAACCATCAGCTTCTGCGAGTTTCAGCAGCTCGATAACACGCCCGCGCCCCCGCCAGCGCCCGCAACGGTCGCGCTGCTGACCCAGCCGAAAGCCGCGCCGGCCGTCACCAGCACGCCCATCGCGCCGGAAGCTCCGGGCGACATCCGGTACCGCGACCGCCGGCTGCTGGTGCTCTATTTCGACATGAGCGCGATGCCGGTGGCGGACCAGATGCGCGCGCTCCAGGCGGCGCAGAAGTTCCTGCACTCGCAGGTCACCACCGCCGACCTGGTGGCCCTCATGGAGTACGAAGGCGGCTCGGTGAAAGTGCTGCAGGACTTCACCGCCGACCGCATCCAGCTTGAGCAGATTATCCAAAAGCTGATTATTGGCGAGGGCGAGGGATTCCAGGAATCCGACAGCGACGACATAGCTTCGGACACTTTCTCCGCCTTCGGCCAGGACGATGCCGAATTCAACGTCTTCAATACCGACCGCCAGCTTTCCGCCCTGCAGACTGCCGCGAAAATGCTCGGCAACCTGAATGAGAAGAAGGCTCTCATCTACTTTGCCAGCGGCATACGCCTCAATGGGGTCGATAACCAGGCCCAATTGCGCGCCACCACCAATGCCGCCATTCGCGCCAACGTGGCGCTGTTCACCATCGATGCGCGCGGCCTGGTGGCGATGGCGCCGATGGGCGACGCCACCCACGGATCGTCCGGCGGCATGTCCATGTACACCGGCGCGGGCGCCATTGCCTACGCCCAGAGTCTGCAAGCCTCGCAGGACACCATGTACACGCTGGCCTCCGACACGGGCGGCAAGGCGTTGTTCGACGTCAACGACCTCGACCGCGGCATTCTCAATGCGCAGGAAGCGCTTTCCAGTTACTACATCATCGGCTACTATACGACTAATTCGGCATTGGATGGCAAGTTCCGCCGCGTGAAGATTGCGCTCAAGGAGATTACTTCCGCCAAGCTCGACTATCGCCAGGGTTACTTCGGCGGAAAGGAATTCAATAAGTTCACCGCCGCCGACAAGGAACGGCAGCTCGAAGAGGCGCTGATGCTGGGGGACCCCATCACCGACCTGACCATCGCCATGGAGGTCAATTACTTCCAGCTCAACCACGCCGAATACTACGTGCCGGTGGTGATGAAGATTCCCGGCAGCGAGCTGGCCCTGGCGCGGCGCGGCGGCGCCGAGCGCACGGTGATCGATTTCATCGGCGAAATCAAGGACGAGTACGGAACCACTATTCAGAATATTCGCGACAAGGTGGATATCAAGTTGAGCGGCGAAACCGCCGCCGAGCTGGTCAAGCGTCCCATCGAGTACGATACCGGCTACACGCTCCTACCCGGAACTTACACCATCAAAGTGCTGGCGCGAGATGACGAAACCGGCCGGATCGGCACTTATATGAGCAAGTTCGCGATTCCCAATCTGAATAAGGAAGACAAGCGGATTCCCATCAGCTCGGTAGTCTTGAGCAGCCAGCGCGTGGATCTGCGCGACGCTCTCTACACCGCCGGTAAAGACAAGTTACAGGTGATGAATCCATTAGTCCTGGACGGCCAGAAGCTGATCCCCAGCGTGACCAGAGTATTCAGCGCCGGCCGGGAGATGTACGTGTACCTGCAAGCCTACGAATCCGCCGCCGCGCCCGAGCCTGTGGTCGCCTTCGTGACTTTTTACCGCGGCCGTGCCAAAGTCTTCGAAACCCCGCCATTGCAGGTTTCGGAGCTGCTGCAAAACCGCATTAAAACTTTGCCGCTAAAGTTCAGCCTGTCGCTGGCCAAACTGCCTCCCGGCCGTTACACCTGCCAGATCTCGGTAGTCGACCCCGCGGCGCAGAAAGCGGCGTTTTGGCAAGCGCCGATAATGCTGGTGCCCTAGGGGCGAGCGGACAGCAGTGCTACCGCCATCATGGTACCTTCGGCAGTATGGTGCAAATCCCGAAGAACGAGATCTTCCGCGAACCTTTCGAAGGCGACAACGGGTACTACACCTACACCTGGAACGAGTCAAACCTCTTCCAGATGCAGTGGAATTACACCGTCGAGTGGCCCGCGAGTGGGAAGCCGACAATCTGGATCCACTCCTACCGGTGTTGGCAGAGGCCGACCTTGGAGGCACCCCTGGCGGAAGTCGAGCATCTTCCCTTCGACATCCCCATGTCAGATTCGATTCTGTACCGGCTCACGCAACATGCCGCACGGCAACTCCATAGTCGTTCCGTTGTCGTGGGCCCAATGAAGCCCGTTCCGGAGAATTTCCTTGACCGGGCTGAAGAGGCGGCAGGGAAACGCTACGACGTCAGGTTGCTCCGGGAGATGAGCCAGCGGGAAGCAGCCAGAACGATCGCCAAGCACAACGCTGAAGCCGGGAAGGACAACGAGTCGGGGCATACGCTATGATCGAAGCGATGGCAACGGTCCGCATTACGGAAGCCGAACTCGCCCGCGATATCCACGCCGTGCTGGCCCAGGTCCGGGAAGGCGTCGAGGTGATCGTGGGGCAGGATCATCGTCCCGTGGCGGTTATTCGCACACCGAACCGGAGCGGACGGCCCATTTCGGAGATTCTCCGGCATGCGAAGGAACGGAACTCCACGGTCACACTCGATCCTGACTTCGGAAAGGACCTGGAGGCGGTCATCGCCAGCCACCAGCAACCATGGCATCCGCCGTCCTGGGAGTAGTGCTCGACTCCAGCGTCGTCATTACGGCTGAGCGAAAGAACCTTCCCGTTCCCCAACTGGTCGAAGCCATCCAAACTGCCTACGGAGAAATCGAACTCTCACTCTCACCGGTCACGGTGGCCGAACTGGTGCACGGGATCTACCGCGCCAAGACGCCGGAAACCAGCCAGCGTCGCCACGCGTACATCGAGGAACTGGTCAACCTGGTGCCCCTCCATCCCGTCACGCTTCAGACGGCTTACCTGGTGGGCCAGATCGAAGGCCAGGAGGCGGCGAAAGGGAACGTGCTGCCGTTCAACGACCTGCTTATCGCCGCGGCTGCCATCGAGCAGGGCTATGCCGTGCTGACCGATAATCTGCGCCACTTCGAAAGGTCCCCGGCATCAGGGTCCTGAAGTTATAGCCAGTTTCCCCCCTCCCTCTCGATCACTGGCGGACCCCCATCCACGCTGGTGCCGTAGAGCGGCGTTGCAGGGTCAGAATGGTCCGTCGCCCGTTCTTCCTGTCACCGATTTCTCCTGGTTGGGAGGGCTGACGCTATAATGGATGGGGCCCGGCAGGGAGTCCAAAATGGAATTCCGGTGAGTGTCATCCTTACGCAGGAATAGGTGATTTGAGTGAAATAGACTCACGAGTCGAAAGGAAGCCACCATGAAGAGTCCGAACGCGGCATTACTGCAAGTCTTGATCATCGGCTTAACGGCAGGGGTCGGTGCTGGACAGACCCAGCAGGAAGCATCCCCAGCCAATCACTTCGACAAGCCGGTCAAGGCCATCGGTTACCGGGTTGGTGGTGGCGCGACAAAAGTCCCCCTGATCAGTACGGGCGCGATCGAACAAGCCCGCGGCGAAGCAAAGGTGGAGGCTAGGACGGGGGCGACGTCCATCGAGGCGGAGGTTGCGGGTTTGGTGCAACCGACAAAATTCGGCGCGGAGTTTCTCACCTATGTGCTGTGGGCCGTATCCCCGGAGGGCAGCACTTACAATCTCGGCGAAATTCTCATCAACAACGGCGGGGACGGCAAGCTGAAAACCAGCACGCAGTTACAGGCCTTCTCCCTGTTTGTCACCGCGGAGCCTTACTTCTCAGTGCATCGGCCCAGCGAGATTCTGGTGCTGGAAAATGACATCGGGAAGATCACCAAAGGCGAGGTCTTCCTGATCCATGAGTACAAGCTGATGGCGCGCGCCCAGTACGCCCAGATGGGAAATCCGCTCGCGTTATCGGTTGACCTCAAGCACGTGCCACTGGAAATGTACGAGGCCCGCAATGCCGCGGAAATCGCCCGGTCGCGTGGCGCGGACCGATATGCGGCGGACGTGTTCGCCAAGGTGCAGGAGAGCTTGAAGAAGGCTGAGGATGCCTTGGAACGGAGGGCGGGCAATTCGGAGATCGTCTCGGCCGCGCGACAGGCGGTGCAGTTCGCGGAAGACGCACGCGCCCTCGCCGCTCAACGTCAGGAGGAGGAACGAATCGCGCAGGAGCGCGAGGCCGCGGCGGCCCAAGCCAAGGCCGAGGCCGAGGCCAGAGCGGCGACCGAAGCGTCGGAAGCCAAACAAAAGGCCGATGCAGAAGCCCAGCGCCAGGCTGAACTGGCTGCCGCCCGTGAGGCACAGATAAAAGCGGAAGCGGAAGTCGCCGCCATGAAAGCCAAGATGGAAGCTGACGCTCAGGCGGCCAAGGCCAAGGCCGAGGCCGACGCGCTGGCCCAGGCCAAGGCCGAAGCGGAAGCATTGGCGGCAAAAACCAAGGCCGAGGCCGACGCTCGGGAAGCCAAAGCCATGGCGGAGGCCGAAGCCTCAAAAGCGAGGGAAGAGGCCGCCCAGGCCGAATTGGAAAAAGCCCGCAAGGCAGCCGAGGAGCTCCGCGCGCTGTTACTGGAACAGTTCAACCGTATCCTCGATACCCGTGACACCCCGCGGGGACTGGTGGTCAACATGGCCGATGTTCTTTTCGATACCGGCAAGTTCGACCTTCGTCCGATCGCCCGGGAAAAGCTGGCCAGGCTGGCCGGCATCGTGCTGGCTCATCCGGGATTGAATCTCAACATCGAGGGACACACCGATAGCGTAGGAAGCGATGAATTCAACCAGAAACTCTCGGAACAACGAGCGGATTCGGTTCGGAAGCATCTGCTCGAACAGGGCTTGTCCGATTCCAATTTGACCGCTGAAGGGTTCGGCAAATCGATGCCGGTGGCCGATAACGGCACGGCGGCGGGGCGCCAGCAGAACCGGCGAGTGGAAATCGTCGTCTCCGGAGAAGTTATCGGCGCTAAGATAGGCAAGCAGGAACCTGAGAACCGGTGACAGAACCGCACGGGAACGTTGGCTCTGTCACCGGCCGTGATTACCGGTTTCGACTTACTGCGACAGTCTGCGACATGTTAGTTAAGACTCACCGATAACGTGTGTAAGCTGCTCAGATAGGAGTATGCAGTGTTTTGTCGCGCCGCGATTATTGTCGTCGTTGCTTTCTTTTCGGTGCGCGCCCAACCCGGCGGCACTTCGAGCAGCTTTGAGGTCGTGTCTATCAAGCCATCTGCGCCGCCCAACGGGGGACGCTTTTACGTTGGAACACGGGGCGGTCCTGGAACGAGCGACCCTGGGCGCATGACGTTTTCTTATGTGACCGTCGCCAGACTTATCAGCCAGGCGTTCGACATTTACCCGTTCCAGTTATCCTGTCCCGACTGGCTTAACACCGAACGCTTCGACGTCATCGCGAAGGTCAGGGACGGCGCTACCAAGGAGCAGATTCCGATCCTGCTCCAGAACCTGCTGGCGGACCGCTTCAAGCTCAAAGTACACCTGGAAACGAGGGACATGCCAATACTGGAGCTGTCGGTCGCGAAGGGCGGACCCAAGCTGAAGGCAGCCACCGAGGTTCCCGAGCACCCGGAAGGGGTGACCAACGAGCCTTCCCTGGGCAGGGACGGTTTTCCCGAGATACCGCGAGGTCAAGCCAACAAACTGGTCGTCGATGGGCGGGCCCGCTGGCAAGCCCCCGACGCCTAGATGTGGCAATTGACCCGGATGCTGGCCGGCGAACTCGGTAAGCCAGTGACCGACGCCACCGGTCTCAAAGGCCGCTACAATTTCTCGCTGCACTGGATGTCCGGTGAGATGACAGCCACTCAGCTTTCGGAGACTCCGGATACTGGCGCGGTCCCCACCGCAAGCGCAACCGACGATGCTTTCGGACCCACGATATTCGGCGCGCTCAGGGACCAACTCGGCCTCCGGATCGAGCCGAAGAGGGGTCCCGCTAATATCCTTGTCGTCGATTCCGCCGCGCGGCAGCCGACTGAGAATTAACCCGTGGCGCAGGCAGTCGGCTAAAACCGCTGCGGCGCTTCGCCCAGGCGTACCTGCACTTTCTCGTTGTGGCCGCCGCGGTTGACGGTGAGGCTCAACATGTCGCCGCCGTGCTTGTGGTTCAACACCTGCACCAGCGAGTCGTTGCCCTCCACCGCCTGACCCTCCACTTCGACGATCAGATCGCCGCCCACTCCGAGCTGATAGTTGCCGACCACCACCATCTGCCGCGGCCCGCGCAGCCCGGCTTCCTCCGCCGGCGAGCCGCGCTCGATACGTTGGATCAACAAGCCGCCCTTGGTGGGCAGATCGAGCGCTTCGGCCAGCTCGCCGGAAATCCACACTGTGGTAATGCCCAGCGTGGGCCGGGAAATGTGGCCGCGTGCCTGGAATTGATCCAGCATTTCCTTGGCGCGGTTGACGGGCATGGCGAAGCCGATGCCGATATTGCCTTGCCCGTAAATCGCCGTGTTGATGCCGATCACGCTGCCGTGCGAATCCAGCAGCGGGCCGCCGCTGTTGCCGGGGTTGATGGCGGCATCGGTCTGGATCATGCCTTCCAGGCGCTCCTCTTCGGTTTGCAGTTTTCGATTGAGCGAGCTGACGATTCCGGTGGTGAGGGTTCCTTCCAGGCCGAACGGATTGCCGATGGCCAGCACCTTCTGCCCCACCACCAGCGCGCTCGAATCGCCCAGCCGCAGCGTAGGCAGCTTGCGGCCGGCATCGATCTTGATCAGCGCCAGGTCGTTGCCCGAGTCCGTGCCAAGCACCTTCGCGGTGTACGATTTCATATCGGAGAGCTTCACCGTGAGCTTCGAGCTGCCGCGCACCACGTGGTTATTGGTGAGAATGGTGCCGTCCGGATTAACGATGAAGCCGGACCCGGTGCCATCTTCCGGGTAGAGCTGGAAGAACCAGTCCTGGCGATAGACGCGGGAAGTGATGTTGACGGTTGCCTCGCGCGCCGCCTTGTAAATGTCGATATTGTTCTGCTCGTCGGACGAGTACGCCGACGCGGCCGACGCCGGCGCTTCCCAAAGGCGACCGCTCGAAGAGAGTTGCGGCAGCAACTGGGTGAGCCTCCAGTGCCCGGCCGAGGTTATAGCCAGGAAGCAGGCCACCAGCACGAAGGCCCATATGAATGGTCGCATCAGTTTCATGTTTCAATTCTCCGTAACGCCTGGTAGACGGCATGGGTTTGCCGTAACGTGTTTTCCTTGGTCCCGGATGTATCTATGACGAAATGGGCGAATTTCCGTTTATCCTCGATGGGCATCTGGCGGCTGAGGCGCGCGCGCACTACGGCTTCCACGGCGCCCTCGCGCCGCATGGCGCGCTCCACCTGCTGTTCCTCGGTGCAGATCACCAGAATCAATCGGTCAAACCGCTCGTAGCTGCCGGTCTCGATGAGGATGGCGGCTTCCACCACGAAGATCCCTTCGGGCGAGCGCCGGGCGAATTCGGCCGCCATTTCCTCCTCGCGGCGCACCACCGGCGGGTGCACCAGCGCATTGAGGCGGGCGAGCTTATCGGGCTGGTCGAACACCAGTTCCGCTAGGCGATGCCGGTCGATCTCGCCGGTCTCATCGACGATGGAGGCGCCGAAGTCGCGGATCACCGCGTCGTGGGCCTCGCCGCCGGGGCTGAGCGCCGCGTGTCCCAACTCGTCGGCCTCCACGACCAGGCATCCGTAGCCCGCCAGCGCCTCCCCGATAAACGATTTCCCGCTCGCCAGGCCGCCCGTCAGTCCGACTTTCAACATAGGCCGGCCCGCCGTTCGGCGGCGGCTACCGTGTTGGCCATCAGCATGGCGATCGTCAGCGGGCCCACGCCTCCGGGTACCGGCGTGTAGGCGGAGGCTTTCTCGATCACGTCGAACGGATCGACGTCGCCCATCAACACGAAGCCGCGTTTGTCGAAAGCCGCCAGCTTGTCCGCCGCATTGCGGAAGACGCGGCCGGCAAGCGCACGGTCCGTCACGCGCGTGGTGCCCACATCGATCACCACCGCGCCCGGCCGGATGAAATCGCCCGTGATCATGGCTGGCCGGCCCAGCGCCGCCACCAGGATATCCGCTTCGCGGCACACGCCGGGCAGATCCGCCGTCCTGGAGTGGCAGATGGTGATCGTGGCATGTTCATGCAGCAGCAGCAGCGCGACCGGCTTGCCCACGATGTCGCTGCGGCCCACCACCACCGCGCGCTTGCCGGCCACCGGAATCCGGTAGCGCTTCAGCAGTTCCATAATGCCCGCCGGCGTGCATGGCCGCGGCCCCGGCAGCGCCGCCACCAGGTGGCCCACATTGCACGGATGGAAACCGTCCACGTCCTTCGACGGCGCCACCGCCAGCAGCACCCGTTTCGAATCCACCTGCGGCGGCAGCGGCAGTTGCACCAGAATGCCGTCCAGGTCATCCCGCGCATTCAACACGTCGATGGCGGCCAGCAACTCGCCCGTCGTCACGCTCTCCGGCGGCCGCAGCGTCTCCGAGTGAATCCCCAGATCTTCGCAAGTCTTGACTTTGTTGCGAACGTAGATTTCCGAGGCCGGGTTGCTTCCCACCAGCACTACGGCGAGTCCGGGGGGACACCCCTTGGCAGTCAGGGCCGCTATGCGAGGTCTCAGCTCGGCTTTGATTTCGTCGCGGACGCGATTTCCGTCGAGGATTTCGGGCATTCCCTAACAATCATAGCGTGCGCGGGGCGGCCTGCCGCCAGCCGGGAGCCCGCAGCGGCCCGCTTGGATCGGTTTGTCTTAGGATCGCCCATGAGGAACGCCGGCCACCTCACCTATATGGTACCGGGATGATAGAACCAGGACTTTCCTGAGCGGGCTATCCGGGATGTAATTGTTATTATGGAATGCAGTTGATTCCGTTCAGCCTGTTGCTGGAGGAACCGAGAAATGCGCGCTCGATCCATAACCCCTGTAGCGTTACTCATCGGATGTTTCGCGTTTGCCCCCTTTGCCCGTGCCGAGAAGAAATTAAACGTCAAACTGACCCACCCAGCCAGCCTCGGCCACTTGTTGGCCGGAAAGCGCGTTGTAATCGGGCCAGGTAGCGGCGAGTGTTCCCAAGAGTTCTCGCAAATGCTCGCGGTGGCCCTGGCAGCCCATGGCACTTTCGTGGTGCCCGGCGAAGAGTTGGATGCTCTGCTCGCCAAGAGCCGTATCCAGATCGGCTCGCCGGTCGACCCGGGCAGCGCCATGCGGTTGGGGAAGCTCCTGGGCCCCTCCGCGATGTTGACAGTGGAGGTTTCCCGCTGCGACGTCCGGGCGAAGCCACCCACCGTCTCGCAAAGCATTCCGGCGGTCTATACCTCCCGCATGGAGGGCGGCTTTCAGGCACAGGTCCGAATCATCGACCTGGCCGACGGTGCGGAACTCGGGAGTCGACCGGTGCATGCCGAGGCCAGCAAAGAGAACCAGGCCGAGGTTACGGCCCCCCCGTATCCTGGAAAGAACGAGGCAAAAGCCGACACCCTGGCCAAGGCACTGGCTGAGTCGCAGCACCTCTTCCTTCCATGGATCGAAGTGAGGGAAGTGCCGTTCGTGGACGACAAGGAGTGCAACCTGAAGCAGGAGTTCGAACTGATGAAATCCGGCGACTACGACGGTGCGCTCAAGCTCGCGCGCGATAGCGCCACTTCCTGCGCTGCCGCTCCCAAGGTGGTGGCGGGTGCGTGGTACAACCTCGGCGTCGTTCTGACTGCCCAGCGCTTCTACTCCGAAGCTCTCTACGCGTTCGAGCAGGCGCACACTCCCACTGGCAAAGGACCAGCCGCCGCCCTGATCGCTGGCTGCCGGAACGACGGTGCCATCGCGGATGCCGCCGGGCCGCTCGCGCTGCCCGAAAAGGACCAAATCCAGGTTCAGAGCGCAGCCGTGATGACCAACGCCTTCGTTATGAAGCTGGTGGAGAGCAACGTCGCGGAAGACGATATCGTCAGAATGGTCACCGACCAGCCCGCCAGCTTCGACCTTGGGGCGGACGATCTGGCCAAGTTGAGGGCCGCCGGAACGCCCCCAGCTGTGCTTTCCGCGATGCTCAACAAGCGGTAAGGCCGCGATCAGGCGCGAGCCTCTTTCTAAAACGTGACCCCGACCAGAACCTCGGCTTGGTTCTTGCCGCTGTTGAGGACGCCGGAAAGGTTGAAGTATTGTTGCGCCCACCGGGTGAAGCGGACCTCGGGAGCTATGTGAATGACGGCCGCGTGGATGTCGATGCCGGCGCCAAGCACCACCCCCATGGTCCCCTTGCTCGAGGCCGTGGGAGGGGCCGCCAGGACGTTACAGACGGGGTTCGGACTGCCGCAAAGATTCTCGGTCACCGTATTCTTCAACCCCGCGAGCGTGTCCCAGGCCGCGCCCGCCTCAAGATACGGCCGGACTATTTTGCTGGGAAACTTGTATTTGACAACCAGCGGAAACTCCCAGTTGCCCGACGATCCGGTACTGGTGACGGCGTTTCCGGCCGATCCCAGAATGTTGGTGTAGCTGAAATGGCGATAGAGCGCGTCGAATTCGACGCTCAGGCCGAGCGGCAGCCGCACTTCCACTTCGGGGCCGAACAGGTACCGGTTGGTCGCGGTGGTGGAGTCGCCCTGCACCGTGTTCAGGAAGTCCGTGAGCGGCAGCCCGGCTTTGAGCCCGGCCGAAACCGGCTGAGCCAGCGCGGCCCCGCCAACCAGCAGCAGTAGCAATAAAGGCTTCATACATTCAGAGTACGAAGAAATGGTGCGGTGCGTTTCGGCGGCATCGTCGATCCCGTGGGATTACGTTAGTTACCGGTTCGTAGCGTAGTTCCTGCCACGTCCTTGATTCGACCGCGGAAAGGGATTCCTCATCGATATATGTGCCCGCGGCAGCCATCTCTTCGCGGGAAGGGGGACGGCGGCCGGCGAATGCTTCCTCGACGCACTTGGCCAAATTCTCAGGACTCATAGCAGCTACCGCAGACTCCGCTCGAAAAAGTCGACCAGCAGCTGGTTCAAATGCTGTGCGGCGAGACCGCTGACGCCGTGCGACTTCTGCGGATAGAGCATGTATTCGAATTGCCTACCGGCCAGTTCGAGCGCGCTCGCGAGCTGGATGGAATTCTGGAACAGCACGTTGTCATCCTCGAAGTTGTGGACCAGCATCAGCTTGCCCTTGAGGTTCTTGGCTTTCGGCGGAAGCGCCGTGTCTCGGTAACCGTCCGGATTGTCTTTGGGCAATCCCATGTAGCGCTCGGTGTAGATGGAGTCGTAGTTCATCCAGCTCGTGACTGGAGCGCCGGCGAAACCGGCCTCGAAAACCTCCGGCGCGTTGAGAAGTGCGTTGACGGTCATGAAGCCACCGTAGCTCCAGCCGTGAATGCCAATGCGCTCCGGGTCGGCCAGCCCGGCGGCGATCAGATGCTGCACGCCGGCGACCTGGTCGGCCAGTTCGGTGACGCCGAGCTTGTGATAGATGGCGGTCTCGAAGTCGTGGCCGCGCCCTTCACCGCCACGGTTTTCGCACTGCCAGATGGCGTAGCCCTTGTGCGCCAGCACCTGGTCGAGGTTGATCCCCTGCCACGCGTTGTGCACCGGCATTCCGACGCCGGGCCCGCCATAAACGCTGACAATCACCGGGTACCGTTTGCCCTGCACATACCCCGCCGGTTTGATCAGCCGCCCGTAAAGCGTCACACCATCGGGCGTGGTGAACGGCTCGATCTCGGCTGGCAGAATGTCGTACTCATCCTGCGCGTGGTCCGGCTCGCGATAGACGCCGAGTTCGGAGCCGTCGCCGGCATGGAGGACGCTGCGCGGAGGCTCGCTGAGGCTCGACCAGGCGTCCACGTAATAGAGGCCGCCGGGTCCCATCGAGACGTTATGACTGCCGGGTTCCCGGGTGAGGCGGCGCTTGTTGCGGCCGTCCAGCCCGATTGAGTAAAGGTGCTGCTCGAGGTGGCCCGGTTCGTCGGAAGTGTAGAAGACGCGGCCGCCGGCTTCATCCACCGCGACTAGCCCGGTAACTTCCCATGCGCCGCTGGTGAGCTGTTGCACCTGTTTGCCATCGTTCGAATAGAGGAAGAGATGGCGGTAGCCGCCGGGGGTCCGTTGGCTGGTCCAGAGGAACTGCCGGCCGTCGTCCAGAAACCGGATATCGCCTTTCAGGTTGATCCAGTATGGGTCGGACTCTTCAAAGATGGTGGCGACCGACCTGGATTCGAGATCGATGGAAAGCAGCGCGTCGCGGTTCTGCACCCGGTTGAAGCGCAGCACGTAGAGCGCGCGGGAGCCGGGCATCCAGCCCACGCGGGCGATCAGGTACGAGTCGCGAGTGTCGCCCACGTCGTACCACCGCGTGGGGCCGCCGGCCGCGGAAACCACGCCCAGGTGGATGGTCGCATTGTTCTCTCCGGCTTGCGGGTAGCGCTCCGGTTCGTAGACGGCGCGCAGCCGGAGCGCGTCTTCGTGCGGGTACAGCGGTTCGGCGTGCGTGTCGAACTGCAAATAGGCAATCGATTTCGAATCCGGGGACCACCAGAAGGCGGTATTCAGCTCGAGTTCCTCCGGGTAGACCCAGTCGAGGCCGCCGTTGCGCAGGGTGTCGGATCCATCCTTGGTGAGCCGGGTTTCGCTCTTGCTGGCCACGTCCACCGCGTAAAGATCCGAACCGCGGCGGAAGGCGACCGCCTTGCCGTCGGGCGCCAGCCGCGCGTCCCGTTCGATGACTGGCGTCTTGGTGATCTGGTCCCACTTGCCGGTGTCCAGGTGGATCACGAAAATGTCGCCGCGGGCGGTATAGAGCAGCTCGTTGCCGCTGGTGGAGAGCTGCATGCTGCCCAAGCCGGCGCGACGGTTGATCCAATCCGTCGGACCTTCGTCGATGGGCGGCGCCACCGCCGCGGCATCGATCTCGTCGAGCGTCATGACCGGCTTGCTTTGCCGGGTGGCGCAATCGTACTGAGACAGTCGATTGCCCTGGTGCACCAGGAAGCTCTTGCCGTCCGGCATCCACAGTTCCGGGCCCCCAGCGCCGCGCCCGCCACCGCGCCCGGCATGGCTGAGCACTTCGAGCGTGATCGGCTTCTTCTGTGCGAAGACGGAAGACGCCAGCAGAAAAATGAGCGCGAGCTTTCGCATAAATGTGATTGTAACCACAGCGCCGCCCCGCCGGGCGCGCCGCCTTCAGCATTCCATTTCGCGAAAGGCCGGGTAGCGCCGGGAGTCTTTCTTCGTCTTACTCGAGCGCCAATCCGGCCATCCCGGCCAGAATCCCCTCCTCATGCGGGTATAGGCCAATTGACCTAAATGTCAATTCCCTGTAACCCTAACACACTTCATATAGATAAACTTCTTGCTTTCATACCACATGTTGGGGCACTATTACGAGTGCGTCCTTTCCACCGTGGGGATCCCAAAAAGGAGATGTCATGGGACAGCTTACCGTCGGCTTGAGTGCGAAAATAGAGTCATTGCAGACTCAGACCACTCAGCCAGGCAACACCGGCGTACCGTTTAACCGCCATTTTACCGCCAGGCTCGCGCCTGGCCAGACGCCTTATGACGAAGTGCGCTGGGAAACCCGCACCGCCTCGATCGGCAACGATAAAGGCGCGGTGATCTTCGAGCAGCGCGACGTCGAAGTGCCGGCCGATTGGTCGCAGACGGCCACCAACATCGTCGCCAGCAAGTATTTTCACGGCAAGCTGGGGTCGCCGGAGCGGGAAACCAGTGTGGCCCAGTTGGTGGAGCGGGTAGTGAACACGATCGCCAACTGGGGCAAGCACGACGGGTATTTCCGCAGCGACGAGGATGGCGAAAACTTCCGCAGCGAACTGGCGCACCTGATGCTCACGCAGAAGGCCTGCTTCAATTCGCCGGTGTGGTTCAACGTGGGCGTCAAGGAAGCGCGCGGCTACGGCTGGGTGTATGACGCCGCGGCCGACCGCATCAAGAAGCTCGAGTCCGGCGCGCGGCGGCCGCAGTGCTCGGCCTGCTTCATCGTTTCGGTCAAGGATTCGCTGGAATCGATTCTCGACTTGGCCAAGACCGAAGGCATGCTGTTCAAGTGGGGCTCCGGCACGGGGTCGAACCTTTCGGCGCTGCGCGAGGAAGACGCGGTGCTCTCGGGCGGCGGGCGCGCCAGCGGGCCGCTTTCCTTCATGAAGGGTTTCGACGCTTTCGCCGGGGTCATCAAATCCGGAGGCAAGACACGGCGCGCGGCCAAAATGGTGATCCTCAACACCGACCATCCGGACATCGAGAAATTCATCTGGTGCAAGGCCAAAGAAGAGAAGAAGGCCTACACGCTGGTGGAGGCCGGTTACGACGCTTCGCTCGATGGCGAAGCCTACAGCTCGATTTTTTTTCAGAATGCCAACAACTCTGTGCGCGCCACCGACGATTTCATGCGGGCGGCGCAGGAGGACGGCGAATGGTGGACCAAGCACGTGTTCAGCGGCCAGCCCAAGGACCGCTACAAAGCGCGCCACCTGCTGCGCGAGATCGCCGAGGCCACCCACCAGTGCGGCGACCCCGGTATGCAATTCGATTCGACCGTCAACCGCTGGCACCCCTGCAAGAACACGGCGCGCATCAACGCCTCCAACCCGTGCTCGGAATACATGTTTCTGGACGATTCGGCCTGCAACCTGTCGTCGCTCAACCTGATGAAGTTCGTCGGCCCGGACGGCCAGTTTGACGTGGAGGCCTTCCGGCACGCGGTCGACACGCTGATCCTGGCGCAGGAAATCATCGTCGACAATGCCAGCTACCCCACCGAAAAGATCGGCGAGAATTCGCACCGCTTCCGCCCGCTGGGTCTTGGCTATGCCAACCTGGGCGCCCTGTTGATGTCGATGGGCGTGCCTTACGACAGCGAACAGGGGCGCGAGATGGCGGCGATCATCACGGCCGTGATGTGCGGGCAGGCTTACCTGACCAGTTCGCGGGTGGCTGAGGCGGTGGGGCCGTTCGCCGGCTACCGGGAGAACGAGCAGCCGTTCCTCGAAGTCATCCGTATGCACCGCGATTCGGTGGAGCGGGTGCGGCGGATGAATCTTCCGGCCGCTTTGTACGATGGCGCGCGGCAGTGCTGGGAGGACGCTTACGCTTCCGGCCAACGCCACGGCTACCGCAATGCGCAGGTGACCGTGATCGCGCCCACCGGAACCATCGGGTTCATGATGGATTGCGATACCACCGGCATCGAGCCGGACCTGGCCCTGATCAAGTTCAAGAAACTGGTCGGCGGCGGCGTCATCAAGATCGTCAACAACACGGTGCCGCAGGCGCTGATCAAGCTCGGCTATTCGTCCGTTCAGGTGGAAAAGATCGTCAGTCACATCGATTCCACCGGAACCATCGAAGGCGCGCCCGAGCTGAAGCCCGAGCACTTGCCGGTGTTCGATTGCAGTTTCCGGCCGCAGAACGGCGCGCGGTCGATCCATTACATGGGCCACGTGCGCATGATGGCGGCGGTGCAGCCGTTCATCTCCGGCGCCATTTCGAAGACCATCAACATGCCCGAGGAATCCACGGTGGAAGACATCGTCGATGCCTACACCGAAAGCTGGAAACTGGGGCTGAAAGCGGTGGCCATCTACCGCGACAATTCCAAGCGCGTGCAGCCGCTCAGCTCTGGCGGCGGCAAGAACGAGAAAAAAGCTGCGTCTCCTGCCGCCGCTGCCCCCGCGCCGGTGGAGAAGGTGGTCTACCGTCCGGTGCGGCGCAAGCTGCCCGACGAGCGGCGGAGCATCACCCACAAGTTCTCGATCGGCGGCCATGAGGGCTACATCACGGCCGGCATGTACGACGATGGCACGGCGGGCGAAATCTTCATCAGCATGGCCAAGGAAGGCTCGACCATTTCCGGCCTGATGGACGCGTTCGCCACCGCCGTCAGCTTCAACCTGCAATACGGCGTGCCGCTGAAGTTTCTGGTGGACAAATTCTCCCACCTGCGGTTCGAGCCCAGCGGCTGGACCGGCAACCCGCAGGTGCCGTACGCCAAGTCGATCATGGATTACATATTCCGCTGGTTGGGCGCTAAATTCCTGGGACCGGAGTACGCCGTCACGGAAGCCGGCGAAACCACCAACCTGCGGCCGACCGAGCCCGACCCGCAGCAGCAACTGCCCTTCGCGCCGGTCACCGCCGACGCCCCGCTGTGCGCCGAATGCGGTTCCATCATGACGCGCAACGGAAGCTGCTACAAGTGCGGCAACTGTGGCGGCACCAGCGGCTGCAGCTAGCGGGCGCCGCGAAAGTGGGGCGGACGCCCTCGTCCGCCACCCCTCGCTCGCGCTCTTGCGCGCAAAGAGTTTTCACTGGGAGAATCGCAACCCGGTCCGCACGTCGGGCCGGGTTTTTTTTGTGGGCGAGTGGCGCGGGCAGTCTTACCTGCAGCGTCGCCAGTGGTGGCGACGTTCCGCGGAAAGAAAAGGTCGAGACGAATCTACGCGGCGTCAGTTTTCGGGCACTTGCGGTGCCGCGCCCTCTTCATCGCCGCAGCTATCGCCCAGCACAACGCCGCTCCGCCTGCCAGAAGCCACGCCGAGCCGGGCTCCGGCACGCCGGGAGGTGCCGGATCGTCGAGAGTCGTTTCCACCACCGGTGCGCCCGTGGTCAGCCCGCCCTCCGACAGCGAGACCGTCAGATCGTGCGAGATGGTGTAGGAGGAGAGCCCGACGCTGGCCGCTGGCCCGAGGTTCTGCAGCACCAGCACCACCGATGCCCCGCTGAACAGTTGCTGCGAGAGCGCTGGCGAAAGTGTCACCGAATCCTCGATCGCGCCCACCGGACCGATGTAGTGAGCCCCTTGATACTGCGCCGGCACAAACTCCAGGAAACCCGGGAACGCCGCAGTCACAGAGCCGCTGGGCGTCTCCAGCAGCGCATAAAAAAGCCCGCCGGGACCCGGCGAGCTGGTGACAAAGCTGAAACTCACCACCGCCGGATCCGGCGACAGCCCGAACGCCACCGCATCGCTTGCAAAACCAGACGTGGACAGGGTGAAGAACAGCGCATCGTCAGTGGTGAGCGATGCCGTGGTTTGGTTGGTCACGTTGAGCGGGCTGCCGGCGAGCGGCAAACTCGCCGCCAGCAGCGCTATCGCTCCGCTACCCAGCCATCCGGCGCCCCAACTGCGCTGTGTTGTCACCGGTCCAAGTATATGCCGCGACTTCTGGCTTGCCCAGGATCTGAAGTACCAGTACGCCCCTCCATATTGCCCCTTACGCACTAAGGTAACAGCCGCCGGCCGGAAACAAATTGGTGGGCCAACGGTTTGGAGTGGTTATTACGGCGGCGCGTCTGTTCCCGCTCAAATCCCCGCCGAAATGACAGTGTGTTTTTCGACAGTCCGGTTTAGAATAGGGTTCGGATGCGGCTCGGACTCCAGATCATTGCCTTAGCAGTCAGTCTGCCATTGCAGTTCCTGGTTGTCGCCGCCCTGCTTCGCGGCTCCTGGCGCCGTTTTCCGCTACTGTTGGTGTTTTCGGTGGAGGAATTCGTTTCTACCCTGGTGCAAGCTCCCCTCGCCATCGAGGCGATGCGCGGTCTCCACCCGCAGGGGCTGCCATATTGGATTACTTACTGGACCGGGGAAGCCATCACCAAACTGCTGCTGTACGCGGTGGTCGTCAGCCTGCTTTACCGGGCCTGCGAGCGCCTTCGCTCGGCCCAGGTGGCACGCGTGTTGTTGATTCTAGCGGCCTTTCTGGTGGCCGGCGGGACGTTTCTGGTGCACTACAATCCGTCGGTCATCCGCGGTTATTGGTTGACGCCGTGGTTCCGCGATCTGAATTTTGCCTGCGCCCTGGCGGATGTCGTGCTCTGGACTTCGCTTTTGGTGGTGCGGGATAAGGATCGGCAACTGATGCTGCTGTCTGGGGGGTTGGGCGTGGAATTCGCCGGAGCTTCGATCGGCGAATCGCTGCGCCAGATGGCGATGCGATCGCGTTCCCATCCGCTGTCCCTGTTCGGCAGCGTGATTGCGGTTGCCGCCAGCTTGTTCCGGCTTTATACCTGGTGGCAGGCCTTGCGAAGCCGCCAACCGGAAAAGAAGGCATCAGCCAACTTCCGAGCCGTGCGCGAGCGCAACGGCTCGTCGTAACGCAGTCCGGTTAAGGCATCCCACGTCAGCCGCGGCGCGGAGACTCGATGCTCCGCGCCGCGGCTTTGCTTCAGGCGACCTGTTGTCCCGCGTTTACTTGGCGGATGGCGGCATGGCGGCGACGGCCACTGTGGGAGCGGTGAATACTCTCACTTCCACGCGGCGGTTCTTGGCGCGCGCCGCGGCTGTGTGGGCTTCATCCACCGGCTTGTCCGGACCCAATCCGACCACGTGGACGCGATAGACCGGAATGTCGTGTTTGGCAACCAGGTACTCGACCACGGCTTCGGCCCGGCGCCGGCTGAGCGCCTGGTTGTACTCCCGCCCACCGGTGCTGTCGGTGAACCCTTCGACCGCGACGAAGAACCGCTTGTTGCCCTGGATATCCTGCGCCAGTTTGTCCAGATCGGCTTGGGCGCTGGCCGTCAAGTGGTCCTGGCTAATGCCAAACGTGACTGTGGTCGAGGTCTGCACGCGGTAGTCGTCCAGGCTGGCCATCGACTCGCGGAGGCTGGCCAGCGCAACCGTGTTCTGATCGCTCTTCTGAGCGGCGACGGCCGCTTGGGTGGCAGCGTCGTTGGCGTGATTCCCGGCCTCTTGCGCGTCGTGCTCGGCGGCGCCGGCCTTTTCATTAGCCCGGTCGATGCCGCTGGCGGTCTTTTCATCCAGTTCTCTTAACTGCTCCTGCGTGGCCTTGATTTGGGTGGCATTTTGAGCGCTCTGCTGGCTGGCCTGATCGGCCTTGGCCTGAATCGGGGCCTCGGTGGCCTGGATGTATTTCTTGGTTGCGCAACCAGTTGCTAGCAACGCGCCTACTGCGAGGATCGCGGCAGCCAGGGAAACCTTCATAATCGTCATAAACCTCGGCGTGCATTATAGCAAGCCGCGCTCCATTTGAGGGCAACCTGTTATCGATTCACCCAAACCTTGCTTTTTGTTGCAGATGTCATCCTACCAAACAACACTCGCCTCCGGCGTCATGTAATATTTACACGAACGGCGCTAGCTCGTGCTTCGGTGCGTCAGGGGCTGCGCAGTTTCTGCATCCAGTTGGTCAGCACCGTGAGCGACGAATCGCCGGTCCACTCATACGGCAGATTCATCAGCAATCGCAGGCCGTCGGGCGACACATCGTACAAATTGGACTTCTTCGGGATGGCGCGCGTCTCGAACAATTTGCGCGGAGGCTCGAAGGTGAAATCTCCGGCTGCGGACGAAGTGGAAGCGGACATCACGCTGCTAGGTCCGGCCAGGAAGAACAACTCCCGTCCGTCGGCGCGCCAGCGCGGCATCCGGCCGCTGCGGGCGGAAATCTGCCAGCGGCGTTTGGTCCCGTTGGAAATGCCGTCGAACGCCTGCACATAGACCTCATCCCGGCCGGATTCGTCGGATTGATAGGCCAGCCAGCGGCCGTTGGGCGACAGCGCGGGATAGCCCTCGGAGTGGACCGTGTCGAGCACCGGGCCGCCGCGGCGATCGGCCGGCGAGTAGGCCCAAATGTCGGAAGAAGTGCCCGCGATGCCGAACGAGGCGAACAGGAAATAGCGGCCGTCGCGCGACCAGTCGGTGAGGTACTTCGTGTATTCGCTGTGGAACAGCGGCTCGGTCGGGTCGGGTGCGTTCACCGTCTTCAGGTAAATGTCGTAGAGCTTGCCGGGATTGCTGGTAAAGGCTACCCGAGTGCCGTCGGCCGACCAGACCGGAGAACGCGCGTCGGCCCCGGGAATCGAAACCAGCCGCGACACGGTGTCTCCTTCGAACAGCCACAACTCCCCGCGATGTTGGCCTGGCACGAGCCTGTTGCAGACCACCCGCCTGCCATCCGGCGCGATCCGCGGCAGACCCCAGTCGGCGGGCTCGCCCAGCAGCCCGGTTTGCTTTCCCTCGCGATCCATCCATACCAACTGGTGAGTCGGCGGGCTGATGGTCTGATACGCCAGCAGTCCCGTGGCGGAAACCGAAAGCGGGGCCAGGGAGAGAGTCTCGACGGCGCCCACACCGTGGAGAAACAGCGCCGGTTTGCCCTCCAATTCGAGAATCGAGGGATTGAATCCCTGGGTGTAGACGTCGCCGTCCTGGACGAACAGCAGGTAGCCGAAACTGGCTGGGTTGGCGTCCGGATCGCCGGCGTAGACGGCATCGGAATCGGAGGCAAAGAGGAGATGGGTGTCCCTGCCTTCGAGATCGCTCGAGTAAACTCCGTTGTTCTTGTCGGCCGTGCCGATCGCGAAGAAAGTGAAGTGCCTGCCGTCGGGCAGGAAGTGGGGCCAGCGATAAGAGCGCTGCTCTTTGGAGTTCTCCAGCGGCAACACGGTCTGCGCCTCGCCGCCAGCGGCGGAAATGCGGTAAAGACCGCCGCTGAGGCTGGGCGAGAAGACGATCACCCCGGCGGCGTTCCATGTCCCGCCGCCCGCCACGCTATCGGCGGGACAAAGAATCCGCGACTCTCCGCTGGCCTTGCCGTCTTCGCCCACCTGCAGCTTCCAGATCTTCAGCGAGCGGCCGGCGAAATATCCGATGGCGCGGCTGTCGGCGGACCAGAATGGCTCCGAGGCGTCATTCGTACCGGGAATGACTCCGGCATGCATTTCATCCAGCGCGCGCAGCCATAGCATGCGGTGGCCTTCAGAGTCGTTCGCGGAGAATGCGATGTAGCGGCCGTCGGGCGATATCACGGCGCCGCCGGCGAAGCTCGACTTCGCCTCCGCAGATATGACGAATCTTAGCGCCGGACTTGCCACACGCCGATGGAAGATCAGCTTGCCCAGGAACAAACCGGCCACCGCGACCACCAGGAGAATCGCTCCGAGGCCAAGCCATTGGTTGCGGTTGAATCGCAGCCCCGGCTGCACCGCGGCAAGCTCATCCGGCGCATACGTTTCGTTGGCGCGCTCGACGGCCACCGTCCGCTGTTCGGCGACGGGGGGCGGAACGGCTCGCCGCGCGCGCGCGTGTGAGGCCTTCCTCAGAAACCGCGCCGCCAGTTTCAACTCCGTCACCACGTTCTGCAAACGCTGCCGCCGCTCGAGGGGTTCCTTGTTCAGGCAATCGGCGATCACCGGCTCGATGGCTGCCAGGACCGGCGAGCCAGCCGGCAGCTTCGGCGGAGATTGTTCCAGGATCGCGGCCCGCACCATGTAAGGCTCGCCCGCAAACGCGGGCTTGCCGGCTGCCATCTCATACAGCACGGCTCCATAAGCGAATACGTCGCTCCGCCAGCCGGGCCGCTCGCCGCGAATCTGTTCCGGTGAGGTGTAGGCTTGGGCGCGCGCATCCCCCGCCACCGGCTGCAGAATGGTGGCGCTGTGCTCGCCGACCACGATCGACCAGGGCGAAAGACTGCCGTGGACCACGCCACGTCCGTGCGCCCGGTCCAGCGCTTTGCCGATCGAGATGCCATAGCGCAGCACGAGTGCGGGATCGAGCGGGGCCGCCTGCAGCGCCTCCGCCAGAAGCTCGCCATAGACGGGCTGCCCGGTCAGTATATCGATTCCTCTCTCGGGGAGGTCGTTCACATGGCATCTCCGGCGGCGTCAATCCTGCGGGCGAGGTTCTTCACGCCCGTCTGCGCACGAAACTCCAGTATCCGCCCATGCGGACGACAATTCAACGAGATGCGACTCCCGGCGATGGGAATTGCCGCCGGGTTCACCTAGTTGTGGTGCGGCGCCATGGAGCGGCAAGTATTCGTTTGCAGGCGGTCTCAACCACTTGAATTCCGTGCGGTCTGCGAACTCCCTATTGACAGCGGCGGTGCGCCATGTACAATCCAGAGTGGTATCATTTTTATTCGGAACGGAAGTGGCGCGAAATGTTTAGAGGAAAAAAGCTCCGGCCGGCGGCGCAGCCGGAGGGCGACGGCTTTAACAGCATCCAGGTGGCGCGCGTTTGCGGCGTGAGCCTGCGGCAATTGCAGTGGTGGGACGAGCGTAACGTCGTCTCGCCACGGCAGGACGGCCACAAGCGGATTTATGCCGCCGAGGAAGTGCTGGAGATCTCGGTGATCGCCGAGCTTCGGCGGAAAGGGTTTTCGCTGCAGAAGATCCGCCGCGTGCTGCGTTTTCTCGAAAAAGATATGGGCAAGCGGCTGAGCGAAGCCCTGGGCGCTTCCTCCGAAGTGCACTTGATCACCGACGGCAAGAGCATTTACCTCGAAGAGGCGCCCGACCGCATCATCAACCTGATGAAGAACGCGCGCCAGCCGATGTTCCTGGTGTGCGTCACCGACCAGGTGAAACGGTTGGGGACGGTGGCCGAACGCAAGCCGGCGAAATCCGAGACCGCTGCCGCGGCGCGCAAAGCCCGCGCCATCTAGTGTGGTGCGTCCGAAGTCGTGAACAGTATCGCGAAACGGAGTGGGGCAGGCGCTTCCGCCTGCCAACTGCCCGCTCCGAAACCGGGGCGCCAATTCGGCGCCAATCCGGAGTTGGCA
>Ga0181521_10001275_pt1 | contig 31477 bp, 24 predicted proteins | sample PEATcosm2014_Bin_32_FD_119764 | JGI IMG/M metagenome (GOLD analysis project Ga0181521, IMG submission 119764) | Peatland microbial communities from MTU Mesocosm Facility, Houghton, MI, USA - PEATcosm2014_Bin02_60_metaG | ecosystem: Environmental > Terrestrial > Soil > Wetlands > Peat | place...
AGTTTCCAACAAGTTGGGCGCCGGATTTCTCGAGAAGGTTTATCAGCGCGCCTTGCTTCGAGAATTGAGTCTCCGAGGCATCCGCGCTACCGCAGAAGCCTCGTTTGCCGTACTCTACAAGGCGTATTCGGTGGGAGAATATTTTGCGGATTTGCTTGTCGAGGGTTTGTAATAGATGAGGACTGGGGCCGGACGGTCAGAAATACCGGACGGATATTACCGCAGATCCGCCCGGTAGTCCACTAAACTTACTTCTTGAGTCTGCCTCGGACAACGAGGGCGGCGCCTGCCAGCAGCGCGAGTGCGTTCATACCGGTGCCCGGATTGATCTCCGGGGTAGGCGGCGGCGGAGGAGCGGAGGCTAGTGCCGAAACTCCCGTTACCAGCAAAACTAACCACGAAAGCCGCAGAATCGTCTTCAAATCCCCTCCAAACCAGCACACAGATTATGGGCGCGGGAACGCTGCTCACCCCGCGGACTCGGAACCGCCCCATGAGAGCTGGTTGGGGCTGCTCTGGCACGTTACACTCCACCGCTCATATCCCTTTAGAATCAGTTCGTATCGGTAAGGGTGAGGAAACCGATTTTCCAGGAGTCCCGAAATCCTGGCTGCTCATTACCAAAGATTCCAATTCCCGGTCGTCAATACCAGAACGGCTATCAGGGCGTTTGTGGTGGCGTGAGCGGTCACGGCGTCTCCCAGGCTTCCCCGGCGGCGGGTCACCGCCGCGTATAGCATTCCGGCGAGGGTCCCAGCGATCCAGCGCTGGCCATGGAGAAGGCCGAACAGGAGCGACGACAACGCGAAGGGGACGAAATGAAACCGCCGGAGATCGACGGATGCGAAATCCGCGGACACCAGCCGCCGCAGCAGATACCCGCGAAAGGCCAATTCTTCCGCGATCGGCACGGTTACGATCGCGCCGATCACCCTGAAGAGCAACCATCCCGCGCGGACCGGCGCCGACGATGCGGCCAGAGCCGGGGGCAAGGCGAGAGGAAACGCGTGGGGGAATAACACGCGCTCCGCGGCCATCCAGATCGCAAAGACCAGGATGCCAACCGCCGGCGCCTCCCAGCCAATTCGCCAGGAAATTCCGGAGTAGGTCCGGCGATAAAGCAGGATCATGGCGGCAGCACTCACCACGCGCAGTCCGTAGGCCCACTCGAATGTTCCCGTCATCGCAGACGACAAAATGCCCGCGGCCAGGATGGTCAGAAACGGAACGAGGTAGGTCGCGGTCGGGTCGTTTCGCGCCACCACGGCTGAACCTGTCTCGCCCCGCGCTGCCGCAAACCAGACCATGCGTTGGGAAGCCAGCATCAAGGCCAACGCCATGCCCAAGAACGCGATCCACCCGGCCTGGGAGTGAAAACCGCCGAGCGCAATCGACCGCGCTCCCGCGGCTCCGATCAGAATCAAACCCGAGATGCGGACCACGTTCAGAGCCCACATCGCCACCATCCCGGCGGGAATCAGGATCAGCGATTGCGGAAAACGGAAGTCTCGCCGGAAGAGCCAAAGCCATGCGGCGCCGAAAAGCAGCATCAGCGCCACTCCCTCATATCCGGAGCAGGCGGCGGAGATGGTAACGGCGAACGATCTGGTCCCGATCATGTTCGTCGTCGCGTCGGCCACGACATCGGGTCTGAGCCAATGGAGAACGGTCCGGACGGACAGAAATGTGAGGTGCATCCACGGCTTCCAGATCCAGCGCGAGGCCGCGACCAGCCCGAATGTCGCGGCGGCGGTGGAGAAACCATAGAGCGGCGCCAGTCGGGCGCGGCCGAGCGCGTTTAGCCAAAAGCTCGCCGGCAACAGGATGAACAATCCGGAAGTGACGGTCGCCAGCCCGGCGGCCATGCAGGCGAAGGCAAGAAGGCCCGCGCTCGCCGCCGATGTGTGCGGATTGAAAAGCCGCAGTGCCGCGAGTGAGAAGACGGGAAGCGCGCAGAGATGGGCAATTAACGCGCGCCACGAAATCCGCTTTTCGCGCAAGACTGGAGTTTGCCCACGCGAAATCAATCCGGCAAAGACAACCGTCAAAGTCAGTCCGAGCAGGAGAATTCTGGCGCCGACCGGGCCCCAATCGGCCAACCACCCGCCCAGGCCGGTAGTCACGCGCAGATCCGCCGTGTCGACCGGAATGGACAGAGCTACGAATTCACCGACAATCAGAGTGAGGGTGAGAATCAGCCTGGCGGCCAATGCAAGGGACGGATGTCCCGGCGCGGAGACGGAAGGTGTATGTGGATTCAGGAGAGCCGGAGAATTCCGGCTCTCCCCGGTGAAAGTCACCAAGTTACTTCTTGATACTGGCACGAACCACAAGGGCGGCTCCGGCAAGCAGGGCGAGCACGTTCATGCCTGTACCGGGATCGATTTCGGGCGCCGCAGGCACGGCGGAGGCCAAGGCCGAAACACCCATAACCAACAAAGCGATGGACGCAAGGCGCAACATGAGTTTCATTCATCTCCTAACCAGCGATTTGGAATTTTGGCGCGGTAACAGCCTCCCCACCCCAAATGGGAAACCGCCCCTACGAAAGCTGGGTGTGGGCGAGTAAGCACGCCATGTTCCATTGTTGATGTAGATGCAAACAATGATCGAACGAATAATCGAAAGCCGGCCAACGGGAAACAGTTTGTCCCTTAATGCGCAACTGTCACCTTCGATTCGTTCTCGGCGTCCAACTGGTATGCGTCTAGCATTTCCCTTACTGATGCTCGCTTTTTGCGCAGGCGCGCAGTCGATTCCGGAGAGCGAGATCGCCCGAGCACGACATCTCCTGGAGTCGCCTCAGTGGCGGGACAAAGCCTGGGGCGCGTATTTCGCCGGGCGACTCGATTCCGAAGAGCTGACCGGCCGTATTCTTGACGCTTTCCGGGAGGCCGCGGCGCTGCGGGACACCGCGGCTTTCAGCGAGGAGCACGCCTATCTGGCCGCGCTTTTCGACGCCGCCATCCAATCGGGAATGCAAGTGCCGGCCGAGTTACTCGATCCCTTCGAGGCGAACTGGCGTGCGCCCGTAATCATTTTGTTGGCGCGCGATGCCGATGCCGAAGAGGCGTTACTGCGGCTGGGCGATGAAAATCTGCGGGACGTGGAATGGCTGGCGGTGAATAATCTTTTGCTGGAGCACCGGTCGCAGCGTCTGTTTACGAAGACTTTGAGCCAGGTGGAAATCTCCCACGTCTTTACGTTAGTCGACCCCGGCGATAACTCTGGCAATGGCGGTGGTACGGGCGGGATGCTGTGCCGCGATGGCGGTCTGGCGATGCCCCGAGGCTTTCCGCCGATCGGGGTGTACAATCTGGTCGAGTCGCCCCTGAGGAGCGATGCGCTGGTCGCCAAAGGGCCGCAGAACGTCTACTACCGCCGGTTCGTCGCGCCAACCGACAAACAAACCGGCATCGGCGTTTGCCTGGGCAATGTCGACCGGCAGAAAATGCGCCTGGCCTACCTCGACGCGCTCGCCAACGTTTCGGGCCAAAAGGCGGAGCGATTGTTCTCCCGCGAGACCCGCATCGAATATCGAAACGAAGCCAATATCGAGCAGCGATGCGACGCCGCATTGAGTGCTCAGGAGGCGGCCATCCGCGCGTTCGTACGGGCCGCCCAAGAGCACGGCATGGGCAGCGTCACCGGAATGACGCTCAAAATCGTCCCCAAGCTCGACGACCAGCGAAAGACCACCGCCGGGCCCACTCCGCTGCTCGCTCCCCGCGAGTTCGTGCTGGAGTAGTTATCGCGGTGCCAGTCGCCCGAGCCTGACGGCATTCTCCATCAGCTTCAGCCCGTGCCCGTCCTCCGCGGTGAGGATGGATTCCGGATGGAACTGCACCGCCTCGATCGGCAGTTCGCGATGGCGCACGCCCATGATGACGCCGTCCTCTGTCTCCGCCGTCACTTCCAGGCACGCCGGGAAGGTCTCGCGCCGCGCGAAGAGCGAATGGTAGCGCCCCACCTGGAATTCGGCCGGCAATCCTTCGAACACACCCACGCCGCGATGGCGCACGAGCGATGGCTTGCCGTGCATGGGGTAGTCGAGCACGCCCAGTTCGCCGCCGAACGCTTCCACAATTCCTTGCAGTCCCAGGCACACGCCGAAAACCGGGACTCCGAGCCGGACCGCGGTCAGCACCAGGTCGGGCACGCCGAAATCGCGCGGGCGGCCGGGACCGGGTGAAATCAGAATCAGGTGCGGCGCCACTTGCCGGATCAACTCCGGCGGAAAACCGGCGCGATAGGTTACCACTTCGGCGCCGGTTTGCCGCGCGTAGTTGGCCAGCGTGTGGATGAAGCAATCGTCGTTATCGGCCAGCAACAGTTTCACGCCCGTGCCAACGGGTTCGCGCGACACGGCCGCGGGAACCGGCTCTTCCACCCCCAGCGTGCGGAAGAATGCCGTGGCTTTCATGCGCGTTTCGCGCTCTTCCATCTCCGGGATGGAATCGTATAGCAAAGTCGCGCCGGCGGGATAAGACGCCACGCCATCCCTGAGGTAAGTGGTGCGGATCAGGATGCCGGTATTGATGTCGCCGTTCAGCGAAATCATCCCGATGGCGCCGCCATACCAGCCGCGTGCGCTCGTCTCCAGCGCCTCGATCGTCTGCGCCGCGGCTTTCTTGGGAGCGCCGATCAAAGTCACGGCCCACATGTGCGTGAGGAACGCGTCGAGCCCGTCGTTGCCCTCCTTGATGCGGCCCTCCACATGATCCACGGTATGAAACACACCGGCATAGCCTTCGATGAGCCGCCGGCCGATCACTTGAACGCTGCCGGGCTCGCATACACGCGATTTGTCGTTGCGATCGACGTCGGTGCACATGGTGAGTTCCGACTCTTCTTTCGTCGACTTCAGCAGCTCGCGCACGCTGTCCGCGTCCCGCAGAGGGTCGCCCGTGCGCTTCGCCGTGCCGGCGATGGGGCACGTCTCAACCCGGCTGCCTTCCACGCGGACGAACATCTCGGGGGAAGCGCCGATGAGCTGCTCGTCGCCAAATTGCAGGAAGAATTCGTAGGGGCTGGGGCTGGCGTGCTGCACCTTGCGGAAGAGTTCGGAGGCTTTGCCGGAATAAGGCGTGCGGAAAACCTGCCGCAGCACCACTTCGTAATAATCGCCGCGGCGCATGCCCTCGCGCACCTTCTCCACCGCGGCCATATACTCTTCCGGCAGATGATCGCTCTCGATCGGGCCCGCCGGAAGCACGGGCTGCGGCGGAATTTCCCGGGCGTCGCGCGGAAGACCGCGCGTCCCGACCGACTCGCGCTCGAACTCGTACTGGTAGCGCTCGATCTGTTCCTTCTTGCGGTCCATGAAGCAAATGTCGTCGCAGAGGTAGAGGTGCAGATCTTTGTGACCGTTGCGTGGCAGCTTCTTCTCAATGGGCTCGAACTGAAACAGCAGATCGTAGCCGAATGCGCCGATGAATCCCAGGCGCGAATCCTCAAGCCCGCGGAATTCGTGAATGAGCGAGCGCAGAATCGAGAACGCCGAGGGCTGCTTGCTTCGCTCCTCTTCGGGAAACAGCGCCGGCAGAGGCTTCAACCGGCCGGCGAGGATTTCGCCTTCGAAGCCGAACTCGGCCCAGTGGGGATGGTCAGCCAGGATGGAGTGAAACAACGCGGCGATCTTGCGGCCACGCTCGTTCAGCGGCCGGATCTCGACTCGGCGGTCGTACGAGATGATTTCCAGAGGCGGGCAGGCGGAGGCGATGTCCCAGCGCGAATATCTTCCGGGAAATTCATATCCCGAGGAAAGATAGATGCCACGGTGCCGGTCGAGTTCGCGCAGAAGGCGCACCAGTCCTTTGCGGTAACTGACTTTCGAAATGCTGCGCGTGACCACAATCCCGTGGGGAGTCGTATAGCTTTGTTCGCGCATGGCGGATGCCCTTTGGGGAGCTTTCAGAATAGCATGCGCGCGATATATCCCAGATGCCCGTGGGCATCGTTATATCCTGGATTCACGCGGGCATCCTTTACAACTCGGCGCACATGGGCTGTTGTGGCGGGCGGCGCGATTGCGGCTTCGGTGGGCGGCGTCGAGTGGCTGCGATTCCGCGGCGAAGGGAAGCTCGTCGGCACCGTGCCGTTCGATGACCAAGGGCGCGCGCCGCTCGATACGCCAGTCGATGAAGAACTCGATGGACGGCAGTATACCGATCTCTCGCATCTCGATCGCGATCTCTTGATTACGCCCACCGCGCAGTTTTACATCCGCACGCGCGTTTCGCACCTGCTCGGTACCGGCAAGCCGTGGTCGATTCGCGCCGGCAACCTACGCATCTCGATGGATGGACTGAAATCGCAAGCCCAACCGCAGGGAGTCCATCTCATGGAATGCGCCGGCAACACGCGGGCCGCGAGCTTCGGCATGATCAGCGTGGCGCAATGGGACGGCGTGCCGCTGGCGGCATTACTCGATCGCGCGGGGTTCGCCAAGAAAGCTCGAATTCCGGTCTCGGGATTTGACGAGTACTCGGCCCCGCCGCAGACGCCGTCAATTCCCGGCGCCAGTTGGATTTTCTCGCGCCAGGACATCGACGGTTCGCGAGCCTTCCTGGCGATCGCCATGAACGGCCAGCCGCTGACGCCCGATCATGGCGCGCCGGTCCGCCTGGCTCTTCCGGGTTGGTATGGATGCGCGTGCATCAAATGGGTGAACGAAATCCGAGCGGTGGATGAATCGGCCGAAGCGACGTCGCAGATGAAAAAGTACGCGGCGCGCACGCACCAGCACGGGAGGCACTTGCAAGATTAGCGGCAAACCGCTTGCTTGCGGGGTGCCCTCCGGCCCGGCTCATTATTGCGCGTTGAAACGGTAGCCGTTACTGAGCCGCGACCGCGAGGGAGCGGTGCTTTTCGGTGTCTGCTCGATGAAAAGAAACCACTCCCTTGCTCGCCAAAGCGCGAGTGCGGTCGTGGCTCAGTAATTCTTCACGGCTTCCGAGGGCGCCGTGATTTGGTGGAACGACGAGTTTTGCAAGTCCTTCAAGATTGGCTGCCCCACATCTCATATGCGAGCGGCTGTCAATTGTCACCTGAGACTAGCGGACCTCGAGACGAATCGGACGCGGCGGACCCTTGGGCGAAACGCTGACTTCGACCCAAAGTTGTTTACCGGCGGGTACGCGCGAGGGATCGGAAGCGTGCTCGGGGAGGAAGAATGCCACCGGCTCCATGAGCGTCCACCGGTCGCCGCTGCGCACGATTTGCACGTGAGCGCTGGAGTTCCACGGTGCGCCGTCGTCGGCGACAAACAGCCTGCCATCGCGAATGGTGAGATGGCCGGCGCGGGTGTAAGGCTGAGGCCCGTCGGAAGAAAGTGCGGAGTCCACTTCCAGCCGGATGCTGACATAGCGGCCGCGGATCGGCAGATTGGGATCGACGGGTGCGGCTTTCGCCCAGACGCGCGGCAGGCGCTCGCGATCCAGAGTGTACTTGCCATACACCGACAGGGCAATCAGGCATTGCAGCACTGCAACGGCGATTCCACGATATGCGGGTTTCATACGGCCTCCACAGGGTTGATGCGCGCAAGCAGGCCGCGGCGGGTTCGTTCCAACAGCCAGCCGCCTCCCAGGAACAGCAGCCCCATCAGCATGAGGCTCGCGGAGCGGCCGAGTTTATCCATCACATTCGAGAAATAGAAGCACAGCACGGTGAGCGCGAAGCCGGCGATGGCCAGATTGATCCGCTCGGGACGCGATTCACGGATACCCCACCAGGCAAGCCCGATCGACCCGGCAGCGCAGCACAGGTAGACGAGAGGCTGTTTGCCCGAACCCGTGTTGCTCAGCGCCAGGACCGCCGTCCACGCCACCGCGGCGATGTTCCAGAGGATGTCGCGCCGGCGCAGCAGAACCGCCGCGCCGATCGGCAGCAACAGAGCAACGGCCCACGCGACGGCGGCCATCGAGGCATCGGGCAAATTACTCCAGCGATCCACAGCGAGGAAGAGCGCGGCAGGCAGCACCGCGATCCCGCCCATCCACATGAGCGCCTTGCGCAGCGGGGAATCGCTGGCGGAGCGGCGCGCGCTCAAGTACATCAGGCTGAGGGCGCAGATTCCCGCAGCGACGGGTGCGGCGTAATTGTGGCCGGTATCGTCGCACCAGGACGACCACTCCGACGCGAGCCACGCCGGGACGAGGATCGCCGTGAGCGCCGCTTGCGGCCATTGGCGAAGCAGCGCCCACGCGAGCGCGGCGCCGAGCGCCCAAAGCATGACAGCCGAGGGCCAGTGTTCCGCCAGGTTGTAGATTTGCCCCGCCAGCGCGATGGCCGCTCCCAGCGTGATGGTGCCGACAGCGTGTAGCGCTACCGAGAGCCCATCGAAGCGCCGCGAAACGGCGGCGCCGCCGGCATGAAAGATGGCGACCATCGCGGCCACCAGCGCCATGCGCGCGTTGGGCGAGATCTGGTCCCAATGCGCGGAAACGAATAGCAGCGCGCCCGCGCCCACCAGGATGGCCCCGAACGCGAGAGCGAGCAGCGTCGGCCACCGCAATCCGCCCGCGGCCGATTGTTCGCGCTCCCACGTCCGGATACGGCCCGCCAGTTCAGGAGCGACGAGACCGGCTCCGGTCCATCGATCCAGGTGAATGTCCCATTCCTTTGCCATGCCGGCTGAAGGGCAAACGTTTGGCCAGAGTGAGAGCTTGCCGTTTCAGCAGGTTAGGCACGGGCTGCGCCATCGCCAGGTACATGGAATGAGCAAGGCAGTACAAAGAATGTACAGGCCTTACGCGAGCGTGCAGGCCTTCCGCAGCTCCTCGCCCATCGCCGATTGCTCGCTCGCCGTCAGCTTTCTGCCTTTCACCGTCACGTAAAACACGTCGATCGCGCGATTGGCTTGCGTGTCGATGAGGACCACTTCAATATTGCCGCCGCTCGAGGAGATGGCCGACGCCAGATCGTAGAGCAGGCCGGGGCGATCTTCGGCGAGAATTTCGACCAGCGTGGCGGTGGCGCTGGCTTCGTCGTCGAAGCGAATCGCGGCGGGAACGCGCCCCCTGCGGCTGGGTGGTTTCGGCTTGGGACGATTCTTCAGCAGTTCGCGGACGTCGAGCTTGCCGAGAATCACGCGCTCGGCGGTGGTGCGCAGGCGGTCCACCTCGGATGGATTCAATTCCAGCGTGCGCGTGGGATCGGCGAAGACGAAAGTATCGAGAATCTGGCCGCGGCGATTGGAAAACGCTTCGCCGCGCAGGATATTCATGCCGAAGCCGGCGAGCGTGCCGGCCATGCCCGCGAATAATCCCTGGCGGTCGCCCGTGATGACCGTCAACTGCCAGGCCGATTCCAGACTGCGGATTTCGACCGCGGCGCCGCGCGCTTCGCTTCTGGCAGCCAGCGCGATGTGGCCGGCGATTTCCTCTTCGCTGTGGGTGCGCAGGTAGCGCACCGGAAGGCCTTCGAGCAATTCCGCCCCCGGCCGCGAAGCCGATTCGGCAATGCGCTGCTCCGATAGCTCGCGCGTGAGCTCGCGATAGACGGCCATGTAGAGCCGCCACAATTGCGACGACCGCCACGGCGTCATGACACTCGGATTCACCGCGCTGATATCGGCGTAGGTGAGGACGGTAAGAGCTTTGAGCCGGTCCTCGGTGCCGACCGTTTGCGCCAGGTCCTGGATAGCTTTCGGGTCGGCCAGATCGCGCGTCTGCATCGCCAGCGAGAGCTCCATGTGATTGCGAATCAGAAACGCGACGGCATCCTGCTCCTGCGCCGGCATGCGAATGCGCCGCATGGCCGCGCCCGCCGCCGCGAGCGACGCTTCCACGTGGCCCGCGTATCCCGCGGCCGCATCCGAATGAGGCTTGCCGGAATCGTGAAACAGCAGCGCGAAGAGCAGCACGCTCTTTTGTGGCAATTCCCGCAGCAGCTCGCCATACTTTTCGGGCGCGGTGCAGGCGTTCTGGATGGCCACGAGCGTGTGCTCGTCCACCGTGTAGCGATGAAAGAAATCGCGCACCACCAGGCACTCGATCTGCTCCAGCCCCGGGAACAACGCGGACAGCACGCCGGTTTCGTGCATGAAGCGGAGGGCCATGGGGGCGTGGGGCTGCGAGAGAATCTGGTTGACTGCCGGCCACAGGCTGCGCGGTTCCGCGAAATACTCCCGCAAGCGGCCCACACGCCCTTCGAGCTGCGTCATGGCTTCGTTCGAAAGCGGAATGCCGTGACGCGCTACGAATTCGAACAGGCGCAATGCCAGTTCGGGACTGCTCTCCAGTTGATGCGGAGCGCGGAAGTGCACGCGCTCGCGGTGCACCGCGAAATCGGAATTCGAAAGGCGCGAGCGCCATCCCACAAACTGCGCGAACAGCGCGCTCGATTGCGCGTCCCACAATTCCAGCGTCCGCAGCGCCGCGCGATAAACCGCCCGCGCATGGCGGTAATACTCGCGCATCCAGGCGGCGACGTCTCTGGCGCCATGATCGGCCAGGGCGTCCTGCGCATCGAACGTGAGCAGATTCTGGTCGCGCCCGGCCTGGCGGTGGAGCGCGCTACGCAGGCCCGCCAGGAAGCGGAACGCTTGCCGCAGTTCTGCGGGGGCTTCGGGCGCGGTGACGCGGTTGGCGTCCGCCTCGCGCAGTTGCTCCATCCAATGAATGAATTGGAAATCGCGCAGTCCGCCGGGCGTTTCCTTCACGTTGGGCTCGAGATGATAGAAGGTGTCGGCGTACTTGGCGTGGCGTTCACGCGTGAGGCGGACGAGATTTCGCATGAGCGCGTCGCGATTGCCCTGCACGAAGCGCGGAAATTTCTTGCTCAGCGCGGCGTAGAGCGGCCGGTCGCCCGAAAGGAAGCGCTGGTCGAGCAGGCTGATGTTGAGCTCGGTGTTCTGGTCGTGGACCGCGATGCATTCTTCGGGAGTGCGCACCGATTGGCTCACGCGCAGACCGGAATCCCAGAGACGCTGTAGCAGGGCCGAGATTTCGGGCTTGTGGCGCCGCGGAATATCTTCGTTTGCGCACAGAATCAGCAGGTCGACGTCGGAGAAAGGAAAGAGCTGGCGCCGGCCGTATCCGCCCACGCAAATCAGGGCGAGGCCCTCGGGAATGGCGGGGAACAGCAGTTCGGCGGCGGCATCCGCCACCAGCCGATCAACGAAACTCGCGCGCTCGGCGAGCGAGATCAGGACATCCGAGCCGGCGGTGCGGGAATCTTGTGCGGGATAAGGATGTAGCCCGGAGGGTTGCATACGACCCGCAGCGTGGCCCTATAGGACCGATTCTCCCCGGTCGTCGTTGCGGATGCGAATGGCCTCGAGCACGTCCATTACAAAGATTTTGCCGTCGCCGATCTTGCCGGTGCGCGCCGAATCGACGATGACGCGGGTGACATCGTCCAACCGGCTGTCGGCGATGACCACCTCAATCTTGACCTTGGGCAGAAGATCGACCGTATATTCCTGCCCGCGGTATACCTCTTTATGACCCTTCTGGCGTCCATGGCCGCGCACCTCGGAGATCGTCATGCCTTCGATTCCAATGGCTTGCAGCGCTCCCTTCACTTCGTCGAGCTTGAACGGTTGAATGATAGCCTCGATTTTCTTCATGGCGGAATCTTACATGATCTTAGCAGCCACACACGTCCGCCGCGCGCCGGTCCCCAGCAGGTTCCGGGAAAACAAAAAGCGAAGACGGGCGCTCCAGACGTTCCGCCGCCCTGCTGTTCCAGCCATTTTGCACCACGGGCTGGCGATTCCCAAGATGGAAGTTTCTATGGCGCTGATTGCAAATCCCTATCGAGCCGCACGAAAAGGGCGTTCCCTGGGGCAGTGTGAAAACACCCGAGCGGCGACCGTTAATTGTTGTTATCTGTGTGCATCCGTGTGCATCCGTGGCCAATTTCTGAGCCCCAGAATTCAACTGAATCCGAAGCATCGCGAACTCCTGGAAGAATGATTTTTCGCCACGGATGCACACGGATGCACACAGATAACGGCACCGCTCCCTGGCGGTCGCGGCTCATTAACCGCCGGGCCGTTCCAGCCGGCGTGTGATAATGGTTAGAAATGGCAGCGACGGTCCAGGGAACCTCCCGGTATCAGTTCAAAGCGGCCCCTTTCAGCAGTCACACCCTGCTTTTGCAGGAATTTCCCGAGCGTGGCGAAGGCAAAAGAGTGCTCGACGTGGGGTGCGCCATCGGATATATTTCGGAGATCCTGGCCCAACGCGGTTTTGCCGTCACCAGCATCGATTGGCCCAACAGCCCGCATTCGCCCACGGTGGAATTCGCGGGAGCCGATCTCGACGCCGGCCTCCCGCCTCTTCGCGGGCAGTTCGATTACATTATCTGCGCCGACGTCCTGGAGCACCTGCGGGCTCCGATCGAGCTGCTCAAGGAATGCCGCGCGCGGCTGGCTCCCGGGGGCACGCTGGTGGGGTCGCTGCCCAATAGCGGCCATTTTTATTTTCGTTGGAACGTGCTGATGGGCCGTTTTCCGCAGCATCAGCGCGGCTTGTTCGACAGCACCCATCTGCATTTTTACACGTGGGACGGCTGGCAATCGCTGTTGCAGCGGGCCGGATTCCGCGTGGAGCAAGTCCGCTGCTCGGGCGTGCCGGTGAGCCTGGCATTTCCGCGATGGCAAGGATCCCCGGCCCTGCGCTTCCTGGAATGGCTGTCCTTCCATGCGGCGCGTATCTGGAAGACCATGTGCGCGTATCAATTCATCGTGCGCACACGGAAGGAGGAAACGGAATGAGTCCCAGTAAACCCAAAGTCGTGGTGGTGATGCCCGCCTATAACGCCGCCAAGACGCTCCACATGACGTACGCGGACTTGCCGCGCGACATGGTCGACCTCGTGATCCTGGTGGACGACGGCAGCAGGGACGAAACCGCCAAGCTGGCGCGCGATCTCGGGCTGGAGCTCTTCGTTCACGATCGCAACTACGGGTACGGCGCCAACCAGAAGACCTGCTACCGCGAAGCCATCCGCGCCGGCGCCGATATCGTGGTGATGGTCCACCCCGACTATCAGTACGACCCCACGCTGCTGCCCGAGATCATCAAGCCGATCCAGGAAGGCAAGTCCGACGTGGTGTTCGGCTCGCGCCTGATGGGCATCAACCCCATGAAGCAGGGGATGCCGTGGTGGAAATATATTTCCAATCGCTTCCTCACCATCGCCGAAAACAAGGTCTTCAGGCTCAATCTTTCGGAATATCACACCGGGTATCGCGCCTTCCGCCGGGAAGCGTTGGAGTCGGTCAATCTGCAGATGAATTCCGACAAATTCATTTTCGACCAGGAGATTGTGGCGCAACTCGTCAACGTCAAGATGCGCATCACCGAAGTTCCGGTGCCCACCCGGTACTTTGCGCAGGCCTCGTCGGCGTCGTTCCTGGCCAGCACGCGCTACGGTATTTCGATTCTGTGGCTGCTGTTGCGCTATGTTTTGCACCGGGCCGGTATCATCCACCAGAACCAGTTCGATAGTCTGGAGCGGCGTTACCGCGGCGTGACCGAAGCCACCCACCGGGCGCAATAATTTGCTCCGATTGCCGAAGTTTTTCCGCAAGGCTGAAATCCTGCTCGATTTCTGCCTCGTCTTCCTCTACACCGCGATCCTGATTCGCCCCTATTTCCGCGCCGTGTACGAAGACAAGTGGCAGTCCATCGAAAGCACTTTCATTTCCGACGCGCGCTACCTGGCGGAGAATTGGCCCCATCCGCAATGGCAGCCGCTCTGGTACACCGGCACGCGTTTCGACTACATCTATCCGCCCGCGCTACGCTATGGAACGGCCGCGGTCATCAAGCTGCTGGGCTTTGTGCCGGCGAAGGCGTACCACTTCTACGTGGCGTTGTTTTACGCTCTGGGAATCGCCGGCGTGTACCTGTTAATGCGGGTGGGAACGAATTCGCGCGCGGCGGCGTGGCTGGGAGCGGTGGCGACTTCGCTGATGTCGCCGATTTTCCTGTTCATGCCGCGATTTCGCGGCGACGCCTGGATGCTCCAGCCGCAGCGGCTGGGCGTGCTGGTGAAATACGGCGAAGGCCCGCACATGAGCGCGCTGGCGCTCATCCCCATCGCGCTGGCGTTCACGTGGCTCGCGCTCGATAAACGGCGTCCGTGGGCGATTGCGCTGGCCTCGCTCGCGTGCGCGGGCGTGGTAGCCACCAATTTTTACGGCGCTGTCGCGCTCGCCACGTTCTATCCCGTGCTGGCGTGGAGCTTGTGGATTACGCGCCTGGAGAAACGCATTCTGATCCCGGCGCTCGCCATTCCCGTGTTCACATACGGGCTCTCCGCCTTCTGGCTGGTGCCTTCGTACTTCAAAGTGACCATCGACAACATGGTCTACGTGTCGCAGCATGGCACCACGTGGTCCATCTGGCTGGCGCTGGCGGTGACGGTGGTGTTCGCGCTGGTTTCCGACTGGCTGGCGTGCGGCAAGCCCGAGCGCGCGTGGGGAGTATTTATAGCCGGGTGCGTGGTTTTCTTCTCGCTCAACGTGCTGGGCAATTACTATTTCAATTTCCGCATCGCCGGCGAGCCCATCCGCCTGCTGCCGGAGCTCGACATGATTTACATTATGGCGATCGTGCTGGTGCTCCAGTGGATGTGGGATCGCCCGGGGATCGCGCTGCGCGGCGTGGCCATCGTGGTAGTGCTGGCGGCCTTCTATAGCGCCAAGGGCTACATCCGGCATGCCTGGCATATGTTTCCCACCTCGCCGGATTACCGGAGCCGCGTCGAATACCGCATTACCGATTGGCTCTGGCACAACATGCCTGACGCGCGCGTGGAGCCGTCGGGATCGGTGCGGTTCTGGTTCGACGCCTGGCACGATCTGGCGGAACTCGGCGGAGGCTCCGACCAGGGTCTGCTGGATAAACAGGTGGAACCGGCGCAGTGGGAAGCGAACCTGGGTCCCAAGGGCGAGCCCACCGTGCTATGGATGCAATCGATGGGAGTCGACGCGCTTTTCGTTTCCGATAAGCGCTCGCAGGAGTTTTTCAAAGACTTCGAGCATCCCGAAAAAGTCGCGGGCCTGTTGCCGGCGATCTTCGACGATGGCCAGGGCAATACGATTTATCGCGTGCCGCGCCGCTATCCGGCCCGCGCTCGCGTGGTGGACACGGCGCAGTTCCAGAGGCTGAAACGGCAGCGCGACAACGACGACGTGGAATATCTTGGAGCTTACGTCAATGCCATCGAAAACGGCCCGGATTCAGCGCCCAGTTTGACTCGCGAAGGGCCGGATGGCATGCTGGTTCACGCCAAAGTGGAACCCGGTCAATCCATCCTGGTGCAGGAAGCTTACGACTCGTCATGGCAGGCGGCCGAGGGCGGCCATATGCTCCCGATCCGCAGGGACGTGATGGGATTTATGTGGATCGATGCGCCGCCGGGCGATGACCAGATCCGGCTGGAATTTCGCACGCCGCTCGAAAACACCGTGGGGCGAACGATCACACTGGCGGTTCTTCTGGTGCTGCTTTCGATGGCCATATTCGGACGTTTCTGGGAGCCGCTGGTGTGACGCGCCGCCGCGAAATCCTGCTCGATTGCGTCATTCTGTTCGTCCTGGCATCGATCCTGCTCGCCCCTTACTACACGCACAAATATACCGATCAGTGGCCGTCGATCGAGAGCACCTTCATTTCCGACGCGCGCTTCCTCGCGGCGCATTGGCCCCATCCGCGCTGGCAGCCACTGTGGTACACCGGCACGCGCTTCGACTATATTTATCCGCCCGCGCTGCGTTACGGCACCGCGCTGCTCTCCAAAGTTTTCGGCTGGTGGACCGTCAAGGCGTATCACTTCTACACCATCTTTTTCTACTGCGTAGGCATCGCCGGCGTTTACCTGCTGGTGCGCGCGGGCGGCCGCTCGCGCGCGGCGGCGTACTTATGCGCGCTGGCCACGGGACTGATGTCCCCCTCGCTTCTGCTGTTTAAGAATATGCGCGAGGATGCCGGCAACTGGCACGTGCCGGTGCGATTCAGCGTGCTGATTCGCTACGGCGAGGGTCCGCACATCACCGCGCTGTGCCTTTTGCCCATTGCGCTGGCATTCGCGTGGCGCGCGCTGGAAACCAGGCGGCCTCGCTCGCTGGTGCTGGCGGCGATTTTCTGCGCGGCCGTGGTATCGAACAATTTTTACGGAGCGACATCGCTCGCCATCTTTTTCCCGCTGCTGGTTTGGAGCTTTTTCGTGACTCGCGGCGCTCGCGGAACGCTGGTTCCGGCCTTGGTGATTCCGATTGCGGCATACGGGTTGACGGCTTCCTGGCTTTCGCCTTCCTATTTGCGCGTCACCCTGCACAACATGCAATACGTCTCCGAAAAGGGCAGCGCGTGGTCGGGAATGGTGGCCGCCGCGACGGTAGTGGTTTTCGCATTCGCGAGCTACCGGCTCGCGCATTCCCGCAAAGACCGCACCTGGGGCGTATTCATCATCGGGTCGCTGGTGTTTTTCGGCCTGAACGTGATCGGAAATCAGTACTGGAATTTTCGCGTGATCGGCGAGCCGGGGCGGCTGATTCCGGAACTGGACATGGTGATCATTCTCGCGGCCGCGCTGCTTTGCGAATGGGCGTGGCTGCGGCCGGGCCCGTGGCTGAAAATCGCAGTCGCGGTGGTCGTGATCGTCGCCTTCGCCGGCACGCGCCATTACATCAAGAACGCGCGCCATATCATCCAGCCATGGCCCAACTATCGATCGCGCGTGGAATACCGCGTCACCGATTGGCTCTGGAAAAACATGCCGGACGCGCGCGTGCTGCCGTCGGGAACGGTGCGGTTCTGGTTCGACACCTGGCACGACCTGAACGAAATGGGCGGCGGATCGGAGCAGGGGCTTCTCAATCCGATCATTCCCAACGCCAACGCCGAGATCGAAATCGGCACCAATCCCGAGGTCGCCTTCCTGTGGCTGAAGGCGATGGGCGTGGACGCGATGTACATCGCCGGGCCGGCGTCCGAAGAGCCGTATAAGGACGGCCTGCATCACGACCGCTTCCTCACACTGCCGGTGCTGTTCGACGATGGCCAGGGCAATACGCTCTACAGTTCCCAGCGTCGCTATCCGGCGCGCGCCCGCGTGGTCGACACCGCGAAACTCGCGGCCACCATCGCCCCGCGCATGAATGACGACCTCGGAAGCCTCCGCCCGTACGTGGATGTCGTCGAGAGTGGGCCGGATTCGCCCGTGACCGTCGAGAGGCCATCGACCGACGTCATGCTGCTGCAGGCGAAAATCGCCCCCGGCCAGAGCCTGCTGGTGCAGGAAACCTGGGATCCGGCGTGGCAGGCATGGTCGGACGGCAAGCGCCTGCCGGTGCGCAAAGACGTGATGAATTTTATGGTCGTCGATCCGCCGCCGGGCGATCGCACTATCCGGCTGGAATTCCCCATGCCGCTCGAGAATCGTGTGGGCTGGGGTTTGACCGCGCTCACCGCGATGGCGCTGGCCGCGCTCGCGATCCGCAAGGAGGGGTAGGTGAAGCGCCTGTGGACGCTGGCCGCGGCGGCCGCGATCCTGGCCGTCAACCTGTGGCTCAACGGCCCGCTCTTCATGCGCGGCGACCCGCCTTTTCGCGGCTCGATCGAGGCGGGCTACGCCTCCACCGCGCGCTTCATTTCCGGGCATCCCAATCCGTGGGGGTGGAATCCGTTTCAGTATTGCGGCATCCCCACGCGCTTCCTATACGTGCCGGCGCTGCCGTATCTCGCGGCGTTCGAGGCGCGGCTCATGCCGCGCGTTCCGCTCGATTACCTCTTCCGCGTGACGGTGTCGCTCGCCACTTGCCTCGGGCCCGTGACCATGTTCCTGTTCGCGCTCTACTTCACGCGCAGCCGGCGATGGTCCTTCGCCGCGGCGCTGGCGTACAGCCTGCTTTCACCCTCGTACGGCCTGTTTCCGGCGGTGGAAAAAGATCGCGGCATCGTGCAGTTGCCATGGCGCATTCAGGTGCTTGCGAAATATGGCGAAGGCCCGCACAATGCTGACCTGATGCTGATGCCGCTGGTGCTGCTGGCGGTCTGGTTGGCGGCCACCAGGCGCGGATATCCGCGCATTCTGGCGGCCGCTGTGCTGCTCGCGCTCACGCCCCTGGTCAACTGGCTGGGCGCGTTCGCTTTGGCCATCGCGTGCGTGTTGTTCCTGCTGGCAGGCGTGGGAGAGAAGGATTTTCGTATCGCGCCGGTATGCCTCGCGGGCGGGTTTGCGTACCTCCTGGCCTGCTTCTGGCTCACGCCGAGCTTCATCCGCACCATTGTCTGTAACTGGCCCGCCGATTCCCTCACCTATGAGTTCGGCACGCCCCAGAAATGGCTGGTGGCCGGACTGATCGCCTCCGTTTTGGTGTTGCGCCTGCTGTTCCGCGTGACGCGCGCGTCGGTTTATCTGTGCTTCGTCACGCTGGCGGCATTTTCTTTCGGCTGGATCGCGACGTTCTTCTATGTGGGCGGGTATGACACCATCCCCGAATCGCGGCGGTACGCCATCGAATTCGAGCTATTCCTGGCACTGGCGCTGGTAGAGTGGATCCGCCTGGGCGCGCGCCACGCCAATTCCACCGTGCGGATGTGCGCCCTCGGTACCGCCGCGGTGCTTTTGCTTGCCGGCACGCCGCAACTCTGGGCGTACGTGAACCAGGGTTGGAGCCCATGGAAGCCGGCGCCGCGCGAGGATTCCATCGAGTATCACCTGGCGCGCTGGATGGCCGGACATCCGCCGGAGGGCCGCGTATTCGCCTCCGGCGGATTGCGCTTCCGCATGAATTCCTGGTTCGATCTCCCGCAGGTGGGCGGCGGGTTCGAAACCGGCCTTCAGAATCGCATACCTTGGGAGCTTGCTTATCGCGTGCGCACGGCTCACGATCTTCCGCCAGGACGCGAGACCGCCGATACGCTTCTCATGCTGAAAGCCATGGACACGCAGTATGTGGCGATCCACGGGCCACAATCGCGCGAGTATTACCGCGATTTCGTGCGGCCGGAGCGAATCTCTTCGACCCTCCCGGCGGTCTGGCACGAAGAGGACGACGCCATTTACGCGCTCCCGCCGCGTCCGTTGGCGTTTCCGGTGAGCCCGGCGGAATTGCCGGGCCGCGAACCCGATCGGAATCCGCAGGCATTGGAATCGTACATCGCGGCCCTGGAAGATACCGCGCGGCCGGTGCTGCACACGACGTGGCGCGACAGCAATACGCTAGAGATCGACGGCGCGGTGGAAAGTGGCCGCCTGATCGCCATCAGCATGAACGCCGACCCTGGCTGGCGCGCCATGCAGGATGGCCGCGAAATCCCGATCGAGGCTGATAGTCTGGGATTTGTGGTGCTCCACCCCGCGCCGTCCGCCGCGGCGCATATCGAGATGCGTTATCGTGTGGGAGCGGAGCCGCGGATCATGGCGGCGGCGAGCGCTCTGGCGTGGATCGGAGCCACGGCGGGTCTTTTCTTATGGCGAAAACGTTCGGTTTCAGCGACGACGAATTGAAGCTCCTGCTGGTGGCGGTGCGGCAGATGCGGCGCACTTTCGCGCAGCCGCGTAAGACCGACGCCGCGATCGAAGCCTACGCCTCTTTGTACGACGAGCTCTTCGAAAAACTGCGCCACATGACCGGTCCGCTGCCGGACGCAGTGGAAGAGGTGATGGAGTGAGCAAAGAACGGATCGCTGCGATTTGTAGGACAGCCAATCGTGGCTGCAGCCGCCTTTCAGGCGGCCTGGCGCAAATGGCCAATCTCCAGAGCCGCCTTTCAGGCGGCCGCGCTCGCATCAATCGCAGAATCCGGCTAAAAGCCGGATGCAGGCAGGATTGCCGGCCCCACAGATCTCGGCGATCAGTTTCGGGATTTTTTCACAGACCCTTGCGGTGCTTCTAAACAAGCCGCGACAGAGTCGTCTTAAATTTAGATGAAACTGCCCTCCTGGTTGCGCCCCTCGACAGCCGGCGAAATCGCCGCGATCGACCGCCGCCGGGCGCAATACACCGCCTGGCCCGACGAAAAGCTGCGCGCGCACTTCCATGACACCGCCGGCCTCGCGGAGGCCATCGCCATCGTCGCGGTCGTCGCCGCGCGCAAGCTGGAACTCGAGATGTTCGACGTCCAGTTGCAGGGCGCGCTCGCGCTGGCGCGGGGCAAGATCGTCGAAATGCAGACCGGCGAAGGCAAGACGCTGGCCTGCACACCGGCAGTCGCGTGGTACGCGCGCTCCCACGGCGGCGTCCACGTGATGACCGTCAACGACTACCTGGCCCGCCGCGACGCCCGCTGGATGGGCCCGATTTACGAGACGCTCGGTCTTTCGGTGGGGTGCGTTCAGCAGACCATGGGCCCGGCCGAGCGCCGCGCGGCTTACCTCTGCGACATCACCTACGCTACCGCCAACGAAATCGGCTTCGATTTCCTGCGCGACCAGATCGCGCTCCATCCCGATGAGCAGGTGCACCGGCCGTTCCACGCCGCCGTCATCGACGAAGCCGATTCCATCCTCATCGACGAAGCGCGCATTCCTTTGGTACTCGCGGGCGGCGCCATGGATGAGGAAGCGTTGGCGCGGCGCGTGGACCCGATCGTGCGGCGCTTTCGCCGCGACACACATTTCACCCTCGACGAGTTCGGACGCAATATCGCGCTCGCCGACGAGGGAATCCGCATTCTGGAACGCGCTCTCGCATGCGGCAACCTCTACGCCGAATCGAACCTGGCGCTCTACAGCGCGGTGCACAACGCCATCCACGCGCACTTTTTGCTGCGCCGCGACGTGGACTACGTGGTCAAAAACGGCGCCATCGAATCGGTGGACCAGTTCAAGGGGCGCATCGCGCAGGATCGCCGCTGGCCCGCCGGCCTCCACACCGCTATCGAGGCGAAAGAAGGCGTACCGTTTCGCCGCCAGGGGCGCGTACTCGGCTCCATGACGCTACAGAATCTGGTAGCGCTCTATCCGCAGATCTGCGGCATGACCGGAACCGCCGCGACGCAGGCCGAGGAGTTCCGCCAATGCTACAACCTGGACGTGGAGGTGATCCCAACCAACCGCCCGGTCATCCGCACAGACCATCCCGACGTCATCTTCCCCACGAAAGCGGCCAAGGAAGCGGCCGTCGTGGAAGTGATCGAGAGCGCGCACTCGGCGGGCCAACCCGTGCTGGTGGGAACGGCGAGCGTGGAAGAGTCGGAACGCCTCAGCCGCTCGTTCGGCCATATTACGCACGCGGTGCTCAACGCGCGCAATGAGGAGGAAGAAGCCGGAATCGTGGCGCGCGCCGGCCGGCAGGGCGATCCCGGAGAATCGCGCTTCCTCATTTCGTTCGAAGACGATTTGCTGGTGCAGTACGGCATCGAGAACGCGCAATACCGCGGCGACGTCGAGGGCATCCAGCGGCTGGTGGAAGGGCAGAATCTGGATATCCGCCGCTTCCTGGCGAAATACGAATCGGTGATCGAAGGCCAGCGCCAGCGCATCCAGGAGCGCAGGCAATCGGTCCTGACCTCCGACCTGCCGGAACCGGAACGCAGCGTGACACTCACCGCCATCGACGATCTCTGGGCCGACCATTTGGCCGCCGTCTCGGAATTGCGCTCCGGCTTGCAGTGGTATTCCTACACCGGACGCGATCCGCTGCACGAATATCTGACGCGCGTCGATACGTTGTATCGCCAACTGGAGGACGGGCTCGACGCCGAGGTCGCTGTGCGCCTGGAAGAAGCGCAGGCGAAAGGCTCCGGCCGCCTGGAACGCGGCGCGACGTGGACCTATCTCACCACCGACCAGCCCTTCGGCGATGGCACCCAGCGCATACTTCGCGGATTGATCCGCAAGGTGCAAACTAGAAGCTTATGGGGATGAAGCCGCTGGAAGGCAGGACCGCGCTGGTAACCGGATCGAGCCGCGGCATCGGGCGGGCGATCGCGGTCGGGCTCGCGCAAGCGGGGGCCGCGGTCGTTGTCAACTATCTGCGGCGCGCGTCCGAGGCGCAGGCGGTCGCCCAAGAAATCGTCGCGCTCGGGCGCCCTTCGATGAGCGTGCAGGCCGACGTCTCGCTGGCGGCGGACGTCGAGCGCCTGGTGCGCACCTCGGAAGAACGCGTCGGCCCGATCGACATCCTCATCAACAACGCCGGCATCGCGCGCGTCCAGCCGGTGGAAGAAATCAGCGAGCGCGATTGGGACGATCTGATCGACGGCAATCTGAAGTCGTGCTTCCTGGTGACACAGGCGGTGCTGCCGGGCATGCGCGCGCGCCAGTGGGGGCGCATCGTAAATCTCTCGTCGGTGGCGGCGCACGTGGGAGGCGTAGTCGGACCGCATTACGCCGCGTCGAAAGCCGGCATGCACGGGCTCACGCACTTCTATGCGCAGCGATTCGCAAAGGAGGGAATCACCGTGAACGCCATCGCGCCGGCGCTCATCGAAACGGAAATGGTGACGTCGAATCTGAACGCCCGGCCGGAGCGGATTCCAATCGGGCGATTCGGCGCGGCAGCGGAAGTGGCGGATGTGGCCGTCATGCTGGCCACCAATGCTTACATCACCGGCCAGACCATCAACGTGAATGGCGGCTGGTACATGAGCTGATGCGATAGACGCCGGTCAGGCGCGCGCTTCCGCGGTCGTGCGCACCACCGCCTCGATCGACGGCGCGTGGAGGAGCGTGTTGTGGATCAGGCACGCCTTTACCGCGCGCAAAACGCCTTCTTCATGGCGCGGATCGAGCTCCGGAATCAGGACCTCCAGGCGAAACTGCCCCACGCGCGCCGGCTGTTTGAGCTTGTCCGCGCTCACCAAGACCTGGAGCCCTTCTGCCGGCAGATTTCGAGTCTTCAAATATTGTGCGGCGTAAAACGCGGCGCAAGTGCCTAACGACGTAAGCAGAAACTCCGGCGGCGTCATGCCTTCATCGGCGCCGCCATTATCGGCCGGCTGGTCGCAAATCACGCGATGACCTCGCGCGTTGGCTTCGAATTTCACGTTGCCCAGATACTTGACGGTGAGTTCCATAGGGGCTACACACTTTTAATGATGCACTCTGCGGCGAAAGGTGACAACACCGGGCGGTGATCTTTTCGCGCGATGCATGATCGACCTGCTCGGCGGTCTCCGCCACCTCCGCGCCCTCCCGGTTTGTTTTGCCTGTGTTTCCTCCGTGGCTCCGCGTCTCTGCGGTGAAAATCTTTGGCTGCGATCCAGCGCCGATGTGCCAAAGTAGAAAGTACGATATGAGAATCGTGATCCTGGGAGCCGCCGTGCTTCTGACTGCCGGTCTGGCCGCTGACCTGGCACTGATTCAACCGAACGAAGCCGCCGCGCAACTCGCCGCCAAAGGCAGGCATGCCGCGATCTTTCAGGTCGGGCCCAACGTGCTTTATCGCGGGAAACATATTCCCGGCGCGATGTACGCCGGTCCGGCATCGCGGCCGGAAGGGCTGGAACTGCTCAAGAACGCCGTCGACAAACTCCCGCGCGATAGCGAAATCGTGGTGTATTGCGGCTGTTGCCCATGGGACCGTTGCCCCAACATAAAACCCGCCATGGCGATGCTCAAGGAGATGGGCTTCACCCACGCGAAAGCCCTCTACCTCGAAACCGGCTTCGCCAAAGACTGGTCGGAGAAGGGCTACCCAGTAGAAGCCGGCGCCGCGCGCCAATAACCTCATACGCGCGTGGCCGGCGCGGCGATGCCAGCCAGAACCGCGCTCAATTCGTCCACCCGGATGGGTTTCGACAGATAGCCGTCCATGCCCGCGGCGAGACACCTTTCACGATCCCCCTTCATGGCGTGCGCCGTCATGGCGATGATGGTATGGTGTTTGCCGGTGCTCCGCTCTCTCTCGCGAATCGCCGCCGTCGCTTCAATCCCATCGAGTTCGGGCATCTGAACGTCCATGAACACCACGTCGAAATCCTGCTCCTCGACGGCGCGGACCGCCTGGCGCCCGTCGCCGACTACCACCACCGAATGCCCGAACTTCTCGATCAGCCGGAGCCCGACTCGCTGATTCACCACGTTGTCTTCCGCCAGAAGCACCCGCAGCGGCGAGCCACCGGCTTGCGGAAAAAGCGTGGCGGCACCGGCCTCTGGTTTCGCGGCAGGCTGAGCCAGAGCGGCCAGCATCGCGGCCCGCAACTCCGACTGGCGGGCCGGCTTTTTCAGCAGCGCCGCCGCACCCAGCCGCCGGCATCGCTGCTCGTCGCCAGCCAGCTTGCCGCCAGCCAGCAGGATCACGCGCAAACCGCTCCAGCGCGGCTCGCGGACGATGCGCTCCACCGCCAGACGCGCATCGCACCACAGAAATCCGAACGGCTTGCCGGACTCCGCCGCACTGAGCAGCCTGTCGAGCGCCTCATTCTCCGTCGCCACCGGGGTTGGTAAGAGCCCGCACCGCCTGGCGATCGCTGTCAGCGACTCGCGCGTCTTCGCGTGAACGTCGGCAATCAGGACCGTCTGGCCGGCGAGAGGCGACGTCTGATTCGCGCGGCCTTCGGGTGCCGCACTCTTCCGGAACTTCACGGTGAAGTGGAATCGGCTGCCCTTTCCAGGTTCGCTCTCCAGCCAGATACGGCCGCCCATCATGCTCACGAGGCGGGCGGAAATCGTCAACCCCAGCCCCGTGCCGCCGTACTTGCGAGTCGTGGAGGCGTCCGCCTGCGCGAACGCTCCGAAAATCGCGTCGTGCTTCTCCGCCGGGATTCCGATCCCGGTATCGTTGACCGCGAAATGCAGCACGACTTCATCCCCCGCGGCGCTCTCCACCGCCACTTCCACCGCGATCTCGCCCGTCTCCGTAAACTTGATCGAATTCGCCACCAGATTCAATACGATCTGGCGCAGCCGAAGCCGGTCGCCGACGACAAACTCAGGAACCCCCTCCGGGACGATGCAAGACATCTCGAGGTTCTTCTCGCACGCCTTCCAGGCAAGACTCTGGACCGCCTCCTCCACGCTGTCCAGCAAGTTGAACTCCGCGTTCTCCAAATCGAGCCGGCGCGCTTCGATTTTCGAAAAATCGAGAATGTCATTGATCAGACTCAGCAGCGAATCGGCCGATGAACGCAGCGTAGTCACGTCCGCCCGCTGCTCCCCGGAGAGGTCGCCGCGGAGCAACAGATCCGCCAGCCCGAGAACACCGTTCATGGGGGTGCGAATCTCATGACTCATGTTGGCGAGAAACTCGCTCTTCGCGCGGTTCGCGCTTTCCGCCACGTCTTTGGCTTCGCGCAATTGTTCGGTGCGAACTTCCACAAGCTTGGCGAGCCGGTCGGCCCGCGTCCGCAGACCGCGAGTGTACAGCTTTTGACCCATGATCCCGGCGAGCAGAACCATGGCGCCGCAAACACCGTAGAACCACCCGGTCTGGTAGAATCGCGGCTCCAGGTAGACCGTCAGCGACGCAGCCGCCGGGTTCCAAACGCCATCGTCATTCGAACCGTAGACTTTGAATTGATACCAGCCCGGTGGCAATTTGGTGTAATCGGCCTCCCGCCTGGCGCCGGCATCCACCCAGTCGCGGTCGTAGCCTTCCAGTTGGTACCGGAACCGGACCCGCCCCGGGACCTGCATGCTGAGACTCGTATATTGGAACTCCAGCCGGTCCGTGCCCGGACGGATCCGCATGCCAGGCCTTGGAGGACTGCTCTTGCCGTCCACCACAATCTCTTCCAAAAGCACGGGTGGAACCATATGGTTTGTCGGCCACCGCTTGGGATCGACCACTACGATGCCCTTCTGTGTGGTGAACCACAATCGGCCATCGGGAGTGCGTCCGCCCGCCGGTTGCGCCAGCGAGCGCGACGCTTCCGCGGTTTTCATGCCGTCGTGCGTGTCGTAGCGGGTGCTCCGGACGCTGGCCATACGACCGTCGGCGAACGCGTCCAGATCCTTCTTTTCGGCAACCCACAAGCCGTTTTCCGTGGTGATCCACAGCTTGCCGGCGCCATCGCTCAAAATCGCGCTCGGATAACCGTCGAAAAGCCCGTCTTTGCTCGTGTATCGCGTGACGCTGCCATCCGCAATACGAAAGCGGGTCAGACCGGGGACCCTCCCGCCAAGCCAGAGGCTACCCTCGCCATCGTCGTATATTCCGGTTACCGGAAAATTCACTTGCTTCTGCCACGCGTTCTCCACCGGATCGCCGTCGTGGAAACGGTAAAGACCTTTGACGGTGCCAAACCACAGAGTTCCCTTCGGGTCCTTATAAATCGTAAAGGTATAATTACCAGGCGTGGACAGAGGCGTTGTCTTGCCCCGAAAAGTCAGCGGCGAGACTTCCCCATCGTGGAAGCGAAGGGCCAGTTCCTCCGACGTGGCCACAATCAGACCTTCGTCGTCTTCGCTGATGGCCGAAATATGGTACCGGGACAGCCGTCCCTGAGCCGTAAACAGTTGGAACCGGCCATCCTTTAACCGGGTCAATCCGGTGTTGGTCCCGATCCAGATGCTGCCGTCCCGGCCTTCGAACATGCCATTGGAGTAGACTCCCGGCAGCCCATCTCGTTTCGTGAAAGCCTGCACCGCCCTATTCCGAATGTGCGCCACCCCGCCTCCGGAGCAGAATACCCACACGCTCCCGTCGCGCGCCACCAGCAGATTCTCCGTGGCGTCCGACGGTAAACCCTCCTGATGCGTGATGGTCACGAGGCGGGTATCCCGAAAGCGGTCGAGACCGCTCGCCGTGCCCACCCATAGGCTGCCCTCCCGGTCCTCGAACAAGGACAGAATTCGGCCGTCGGCAAGCCCGTCGCGGGAACTGTAATTCGCGACCTCCCGCCCGGCCACGCGATACAGCCCGGTTCCCGCAGTTCCCACCCAGAGGTTGCCGTCGCGATCTCGCGTCATCGCCGAAATCTCGCCCGGAATCAGGCGGGTGGAACTGTCCTCCGTAACCGGGCCGTCCGTGAAAAGCCTGGCGCCGTTGATAGTCCCCACCCACCAGCGCTCCAGGCTGTCGCGTTCGATGGCGGTGGCTTGCACTCGTTCCAGGTTTTTCACTTGGGTCAGGTTCCCGCCGGCATACAGGAATACGCCGCTGAGGGTTGGAATCCAAACCCCGGCTGCGTCCTCCACCGGGTTGAAAACCCAGCTCGTACCTTCGCGCAGCAGCACGATGCCGCTGTTGGTGACCGCGTAAATGAAATTATCGGAACCCAGCAGGACTTCATGGCCGCGCGATTCGAAGATGTAGCGTATGTCGCCATCGCGGAGCGCTCCAGGCCTGCGGTAATCGATGAAGCTCCCGTTGCGGTACAGAAGCGTTCGTGTGGTGGTGCGAACCAGCAAGTCTCCGTCCGCGCCACGGCAGATGGCCTTCACAGGCTCCCGGAGAACCCGCCCATCCACCGCCGGTGCCATCTGCAGAATGCGCATGCCATCGAAGCGTACCAACCCCGCCGACGTCCTCAGCCAGAGATACCCGTCGCGAGTCTGGAGAATCTGATAAACCGCTTCGCCTGGCAAGCCGTTCTGCGCCGACCACAGATCATGGCCGTACTGATCGATATTCCGGGTGCGATCGAGCGCCAGGGCAGTCGATGCGGCAACCAGGCCGGCGCACAACACTGCGAGTGCATTCTTCATCGATTCGTCAATTCGTCCGCGACTCCGTCGCGACCCATCGGGCAGAAACGGTCCCGACAGGGCGACCGCCTCGACCTCATCTTCCATATCGGCAGAACTGCGCCGGATTTTTAGCCAAGATCAGCTGCGCGCACGGGTTATTCCGTTAGACTCAAGAAGATGCCCCTGGCTATCGATGCCAACGACGTACGCGCCGCAGCCGTGCGAATCCGCCCCCTGGCGCGCCAGACCCCGGTGATGACTTCGGCCGGTTTCGACGCCGAATCCGCCACTCGCGCCTTCTTCAAATGCGAAAATCTGCAGTCAGGCGGCGCCTTTAAGATTCGCGGCGCTTCCAACCTGATCCTGTCGCTCCCTCCCGACGCCTTAAAGCGCGGGATCGTGGCCTATTCCTCCGGAAATCACGCCCAGGCCGTGGCCATCGCCGCGCAGCACGTCGGCGCGCAGGCCACCATCGTGATGCCGGAAGACGCTCCGCGCTCCAAGATGGAAGCCACGCGCGCCCGCGGCGCACGCATCGTCACCTACAACCGTTTCACCGAGAGCCGCGAGGCGATTGCGGCCGCGATGCTGAAAGATGGCGGCGCCACCCTGGTCCCGCCCTTCGACCACCCCATGATCATGGCCGGCCAAGGCACCGCCGCGCTCGAACTGCTCGGCGAAACCGGCCGTCTCGATGCGCTCATCACACCCGTCGGCGGCGGCGGACTACTCTCCGGCTGCGCCACCATCGCCAAGGCCATCGACCCCGGCATCCGCATCTTCGGCGCCGAACCCGAGGGCGCCAACGACACTTTCCTCTCGCTCATGGCCGGCGAGCGCGTGGCTGTGCCCCACCCCGATACCATTGCCGACGGCCTGCGCGCGCCGAAGCCCGGAGAGCTGACCTTCCCGATCGTCAAAAGCCTGGTGGAACGCGTGATTCTCGTGAGCGAGGACGAAATCCGCGCGGCCGTGAAGTTCCTGCTGCTGCGCCTCAAGATTCTGGTGGAACCAAGCGGAGCCGTGCCCGCCGCCGCAGTGCTGTTCCGCAAGCTGCCCCCCGAAATCCGTTCGGTGGGAATCGTTCTCTCCGGCGGCAACGTGGATTTCGAAGAACTGGTGAAATACTGAGATGGCTAGAGAGGGGCGCCCCGCGACCGCGCGCCTTACTTCAGCCGCAGGAAACGCGCCGCGTTGTTGTACAGGATGTCGCGCTTCTGGTCGGGCGTTAAATACGTCGCACCCTCGATCACGCTGATCGATGTCGCCATGAGCTTCGGCCAGATCAACTGGTCGGTGCCGAACATCACGCGGTCCTCGAAGCCGGCCTCGACGATGCGCTGAATGTACCCGTGCACCTCTTTCAGGGGATAACTCCAGATCAGACCCGCGACGTCCACGTAGACGTGGGAATTCGCCTGCAGGAGCGTGAGCAGGTTGTCGATCATGGGATACCCGGCGTGCATGATCCAGAGCCGGAGTTTGGGATGGCGCGCCAGCACCTCCTCGAGCAGCAGCGGATTGCCCATCGATCCGCGAAACTTAGGCATGGCAATATTAGCGCGGCCGGAACCGCCCGTGCCCATGTGGATGCCGACCGGGACGTCCAATTCCTCCGCCAGCGCGAAATATTTGTCCACGCTCATATCGCTCGGCGACATGCCCCGATACTGCAAACCGACTTCGCCCATCACCTGCATGCCGCCCTTGGTGAACGCCGCGCGCAGGTCGTCCAAAGGCAAGAAATCCGCGCCGCCCATCGAGTTGTCGAAAGAAGTGCCCATGATGATCCGCGTGGGAGCCGCGTCCTTCCACTTCTGCACTTCTTTGGGATCGCCCATCACCACCGCCGTCACGTTCAGCTCCTCGTATTGAGCGAGCATGGCCTTCAGGTATTCTTCCGGCGACTTCGCGGTCTCCAGTTGCAAGGTGCACTGCTGGGGCGCCCATCCGGTCGGGCTCTCCGGCGATTTCGGATCGGACGCGAGGAATTGCGGATTGAAGGGGCACATCGGGCCGACGCCCGGAATCCCACTGAACGTGTGCACGTGAACGTCGATAACCGGAGGCCGCTTGGCGCCAGGGGCGGTCTGTGCCTGCGCAACGAACGATGCGGACACAGCCAGAAGGACGAGAGTTTTCATCGAGCTTATTATTTCAGCTTTCGCGATCCGGGATTCGGCTGTTGGGAGCGCGACAGAAAATTTGAGGCCCGGCCAAATCCGCGAAAGACCGCCACAATCCGAGCGTACACGGTACGCCGGACCGCCCTGGCTGCATATCGCCCCACTCCCAGGCGGCAACACGCGTTTGCCGACCAAGAACACCAGGAAATTTGCGTCGAAAGACCTGAGGTTGAAACCGGGTTGCGAGTTTTTCCACCTTCTTGTGGCGCCCCCGGCGGTCAATGCGTATAGGCATCGGAGGATGGGTTCGTTTTGGGTTCGTTTGGGGTTGGGGATGAGAGCTCGCAGGAATCGGAAGTGGTTGTCTTTTGTGCGTATTGCGGGATGGCGAGGGGGTTCGGCAATGGGTTCGTTTGGCGCGCCATTTTCTGGCGGGAACTGGTGATGGAGGCGCTGGAAATCGTCGATGGTGCGGCGGTAGAGGCGCTCGGATTGGGGTCTGGAAGCGCAGAAAGGTGGACAGCTTTGGACTGGCGATCGACGCGGTCGAGGCTGTGGGGGAGCCAGAAGGCGCGGTTCCGATCGATGGCGGGCCTGGGTTCCTCGGGGAGTACCTGGCGACGTTGAGGCAGTTGGAGAAGAGGCCGCTTTCGATGGCGAGGCGCTGCTGGGAGTTGAGGGGCCGATAGGGGGCGATGGAATCGGCGACGAGGGCGCGGTCCTCGATGCGGTCGATGGTGAAGGAGAAGGGGCGGCTGCGGGCGTTTTTGGGAGGCGCGGGCCTTGCCTTCGCGGGTGCGGGGTCCGGTGGAACGCCGGGCATCGGCGGGCCCAGAGGGCGCCGCGGCGGCGAGACGTTTGGGAGAAGTCGGCATCGGGGGAGATTTAGCATGGGGATGGGGCGAAGGGCGGGGCGGGAGAAGGTAAGTGCTTGATAAGTATGGGATTATTTTTATGAAGGGGCGGTGATTGACCGGCCAGGAACCGGCTCGACTTTCACGAAATGATGGCGAAAGGAGTCACACAGGTTTCACAACGTGGCGCCAGGCCGATTCGTAGAGCGGAGGGCAAGGTCGCGACACACCGAGGGACTCCGTATATCCAGAACGAGAAGGGCCCTATCCCGCTCGCCGCGCAATTCGCCCGCCTCGACCGCGCCGCCATCAGGCCCGGGCGTGTTCCTCTTGATTATCTACAAAACATCAGGCATTATAGATAATCGACAAGGAAGCCACTCATTGAAACCGACAGATCTGGTCCAGGGCACGCTTGACCTGCTGATTCTCAAAACGCTCTCGCTCGATCCCATGAGCGGATGGGCGATTGCAAAGCGCATCGTTCAAATCTCGCAAGAGGTTCTACAGGTCCAGCAGGGCTCCCTATATCCCGCGCTGCATCGCCTGGAGCATCAAGGATGGATCAAGGCTGAATGGAAGACTACTGAAAGCAACCGGCGTGCCCGGTTCTACTCGCTTACAGCGGCGGGTCGAAAACAACTCAGATCCGAGCTCGACAACTGGCGCCGCCTGTCAAACGCGATCGGACTGGTCGTCGAGGCGACTTAAAGGAGACATTATGCGTTGGCTCGCGAAACTGCGAATGCTGCTGCGCTCCATCTTCGAGCGGCGGCAATTAGATGCCGAGCTCGAAGAGGAGTTGCGTGGACACATGGAGCAGGAAATTGAAGACAATCTCCGGGCTGGTATGTCCCCGGAACAGGCACGATCCGCGGCTCGCCGTACAGTCGGCCCCCTTTCACAGATCAAAGACGAATGCCGCGACGCACGCGCGGCGGGATTCATCCAGATC
>Ga0181521_10001276_pt1 | contig 31474 bp, 28 predicted proteins | sample PEATcosm2014_Bin_32_FD_119764 | JGI IMG/M metagenome (GOLD analysis project Ga0181521, IMG submission 119764) | Peatland microbial communities from MTU Mesocosm Facility, Houghton, MI, USA - PEATcosm2014_Bin02_60_metaG | ecosystem: Environmental > Terrestrial > Soil > Wetlands > Peat | place...
GACGCGCGCTTTGACGCTAACCATCCCCATATCCGAGGTAGGAACCGTGTGCGTTAGGAGCGCCAGCACGGGTCTGTGCGGGGGGCAGTGGGCAACCGCTGTCCCTACCGCGACCCCTACAATAACCGATACTCCTTCAGCTTGCGGTACAGATTCCTCTCGCTGATTCCCAATATCCGCGCCGCATTCCCGCGATGGCCGTGGCTGGCGTCCAAGGCCCGCCGGATGTGCATCACCTCGAGTTCCAGGAGTGTGGGCAACTGTTGGGCGGCTTGGAGCGGCAACGGCGCCGGCGCCGCTCCGCGCACCGATTCCGGCAGGTGCGCGGCGCGAATGGTTCCGTCTTCGCACACGATGGCGGCCGCTTCCACGGCATGCAGCAGTTCGCGCACATTTCCCGGCCAGGCGTGGCCCCGCAGCGCCTGGAGCGCGCTTTCGTCCAGCACTTTGGAGGTTCCATAGCGCTCGTTCAAGGTCTTCACGAAATGCCGCGCCAGCAGCTCGATGTCGTCTCCCCGCTTGCGCAAGGGCGGAATCTCCACCGTGATGGTGCTCATGCGGTAGAACAGGTCTTCGCGGAACAGGCCTTTGGCCACCATGGCGCGCAGATCGCGATTGGTGGCGGCCAGCACGCGCACGTCCACGCGAATCTCGCTGGTGCCTCCTAAATGGCGGAACACGGAGGTATCCAGCACGCGCAGCAGGTTCACTTGCGTGGCCTGGCTGATTTCGCCGATTTCGTCTAGAAAAATGGTGCCGCCGTGGGCCACTTCGAACAGCCCGGGCTTGGCTTTATCGGCGCCCGTGAACGCCCCGCGCTCGTGACCGAACAATTCGCTTTGCAGCAGGCTCTCCTGCAGGGCGGCGCAATCCACCACTACGAACGGCTTGGCCTGGCGCGCGCTGCGGGCGTGAATCAGCTTGGCCACGCGCTCCTTGCCGCTGCCGGTTTCCCCGGCGATGAGAACCGTGGAATCGCTGGCGCCCACCAGCCCCACCAGGTGCAGCATGCGGCGGAACTCGGGGCTCTCGCCCACGAAGGACGCCGCCGGATCGGCGGGGGTAAGCGCGCGCTCCAGCAGGCTGGCGCGCTGCTTGAGGGCGCGCCGCTCGATGGCGCGCTGCACGCGGATTTGAATTTCGTCCAGCGGGCAGGGCTTGGTCACATAATCGAAGGCCCCGTCGCGAATACATTCGATGGCGCTGTCGATGGAACCGTGACCCGTCAAAATAATGACTTCGATGGCCGCGCCGCGCGCGCGGATGGCCTTGAGCGCCTCCAGGCCGTCCATGCCGGGCAGGCGCAAGTCCAGCAGCACGATTTCCGGCTCCCAGTGCTCCACGCGCGCCACGGCTTCTTCGCCGGAAGCGGCCGTGACCACTTCGTGGCCCATGCGGCGCAGCTCGCCGGCCATCACGTGGCGGAACGCCGAATCGTCATCCACCAGCAGAATGGACGCCGTGTTTTTCACGCGGCCTCCAGGGCGGGCAGCACGATCTCGAAGGTGGAACCGCGCCCCACCGTGCTTTGCACGCGGATCTCGCCGCCCCAGCGCCTTACGAAATTCAGCGAGAGGAAAAGCCCGAGCCCGGTGCCTCCCTGGCGGGCGCTGAAGAACGGCTCGAAGATGCGGCGCTGGTCCTCGGCGCCGATGCCGCAGCCGTTGTCCGTCACGCGCACGCGCATTTGCGGTCCAGCTTCGGCTTCCACCGTGACCAGGCCGCCGGCGCGGCAGGCCTGTACGGCGTTGAGCAGCAGGTTGATGAGGGTGTGCTGCAGCTCGGCTTCGTCGGCGCGCACGTGCATGGCGGCGGAGGCGGGGCGCACTTCCACTTTCACGGAATGGGCGCGCGCGGTGGGCTCGATCAAACGCGCCACGGCGGCGATCACCGGCGCCAGGTCCACCACTTCGCCCTGCCCGCGCTGGCCGCGCGAAAGGCGCAGGAAATGCTGCGTGATGCCGCGGCAGCGCAGAATCTGATCGCGCGCGATGGAGGCGTTTTCGCGCACCCAGGCGGCTTCCGCTCCCTGGCCGGCAGTCTCGCGCAGAATTCCCTCCACGCAGGTCAGCACGGTGGCGAGCGGCGTATTCAATTCGTGCGAGAAGCCGGAAGCCAGCGTGCCCAGCGAGGCCAGGCGGTGCGATTCGGAAAGGTGCGCCTCGGCGGCGCGCCGCTCGGAAATATCGCGCCACACTTCCACCACCAGCAGCAGCTTGCCGCGGTCGTCCAGGATGGGCGAGGCATGCACCTCTTCCCACACCGCTTTGCCTTCCGGCGTGCGCCGTTCGCACAAGCGCACCTGGCGCGCGCCGCTGCCCAGGCAGGCCAGCGTGGGGCAGTCTTCCACGGTGCAGCCGCCGGGCGTGAGATCGCGGCACTGGCAGCCCAGCACCTGCTCGCGCGAATGGCGGGCGCGCTCCAGAAAGGCATCGTTGGCGGCGATCACGCGGCGCTCCGCGTCCAGCACCACAATGCCGTCGTCGATGCTGTTGATGACGGTTTCCAGGCGCTCGCGCTGATGGCGCACTTCCCCCACCAGGCCGGTGACCGAATCGGCCATGGTGTTGAATTCGCGGGCCAGCCAGGAGATGGTATCGCTGCCGCCGGCGGGCACGCGCTTCTCCAGGTCGCCCGCGGCGATCTGCCGCGCGGCCGTTTCGAAACGCTGCAGGCGGCGCAGCACGGCCACCCGGATGATCAGCCCGATGGCGCCCACCAGAAGCAGCGAGATGGCCGCCGTGCCGCCTACCATCCAGCGCAGGTCGTGAGCCATTTCTTGCCCCAGTTCGGCGGTGCGGTAGTCCAGGATCAGGATGCCGTTGATCTTATGGCTGGGATCGTGGCAGCCGTAACATTCGGCGCGGTTGCGAATGGGAACCACGGTGCGCAGGATCTCGCCGCCGCGCGTTTCCATCACGCGGCTGGAGCCTGCCTGGTCGGCGGGCGCGTGCAACTCACGCTCCGCGCCGGCGCGGTCCAACAGCACCAGGCGATCCACCCAGGGTTGCTTGCGGAAGCTCTCCATCATCTTGGCGATGAGGGTGCGGTCGTTTTCGATCATCTGGTGTTCGAGCGCCACGCGGATGAGGTCGCCCTCCGCCAGCGCGGTGGCCCGCGCGTTACCCAGCAGGGAGCTCATGTGGTGCTTGGAATAAAGGTAGCCGCCGCCGGCGCAGGCCAGCACCACGGCCGCGGTGACTCCCACCGCCAGTCCCACAGTGGTGCTGGCGAAGGATGGTTTGGCGACGGTTTCCACAGGTCGCTCGCATCATGTCACAGTCTGCCGAAAGCGTCAACGGCTGACGGCCTGTCACTGACAGTTTGTCAGTAGCGAGATCTCGTCTGCTGCATTTTCAATGAGTTGCAAGTTGGCAGCCGCGGTGCAACTGCCCCCGCGAAAAGGAGACCATTGTATGGAAATGTTGTTGATGGGAGCCGTTTTGAGCATCTTCGGGCTGGCTGTGACCTGCCTGGCTTTCGGCGCCGCCACGCGCCAGGAACCGTCTGAGGAAAAGGAAGCGCTGAGGGTTGCGGCGTCCAACGCGCACTTCTTCTCCGATGCGCCGGCGGCGCGGATTCTTCCCCTGGCTGCGCGCCCACGCGTGCCGATCGAAGCTCTGCTATTGCAGATTGAAAACCACGTGCGGCTGGAACAGGCGGCGGCGGAATGCTTCATGGAATCGCCCAATCCCGCGCTCTTGCACAGCCGGACCATTTCCACACTAGTCAACTAGATACGGTAGGACAGGCCCCCCGGCCTGTCCCAGGGAGGCTCACATGAAAAACGCGGATCTATTGCAAGGCCTTGCTCCCGGCGAAATCGAGCGCGTGCTGGCGCTCGGCCAACGCACCCTGTTGACCACCGGCGCGGAACTGTTTCACCTGGGAGATGACGCCTCCTGCATTTACCTGGTGGCGCGCGGGCGCATCCGCCTGACCCTCCCCATGCAGGTGCGCGGCAAGCAGGAAAACGTGCTGGTGGAAGAACGCTCTTCCGGGCAGACCGTGGGATGGAGCGCCTTGATCGCGCCCTACCAGTTCACGCTTACGGCGACGGCGGCTCTGGAGACCGAAGTGCTGGCGCTCGATCGCGAAGCCCTGCACGCGTATTTCGCGGCGCATCCCGCCAGCGGATATACGGTATCGATGAACCTGGCATGCGTAATCGGGCAGCGCCTGCAGGTTTTCCAGGCCATGTGGTTACGCGAGATTCAGCGCATGGTGGAGTTGCGCTGTGCATAGGGGTTGGCTGCTCTTCGTGCTGTCTGGGACGGCCCTGCTGGCGGCGGACGGGGCCAAAGTTCCGCCCGCCCCGGCGGCGCCGGAACGCATCGAAGTTCCGCCGCCGCCCTTTTCCGACGGCATCTTCCCGTGCAGCAACTGCCACAGTTCCATGCCGGTGAACCGCACGCGGCGCGAACTCAAAGACATGCATACGGACATCGTCCTGAAGCACGACGAAGCCCATCGCTGGTGCCTGGATTGCCACGACGCCACCAACCGCGACTTCCTGCACCTGGCCAGCGGCGAGCGCGTTCCCTTCGACGAATCCTACCGGCTGTGCGGGCAGTGCCACGGCGAAAAGTATCGCGACTGGCGGGCCGGCGTGCATGGCCGCCGCACCGGCAACTGGAACGGCGCCAAACAGTATCTTTTGTGCGCGAACTGCCACAACCCCCACCAGCCGCACTTCAAAGCCCTGGCTCCCAAACCGGCGCCGCTGCCCCCCACCCGGAGCATGAAATGAACGCGCCCCAAGATCCCTCGCGCCGCATGTTCATGGCCACCGCCGGCGGCGCCGCGGCCGGCCTGGTGATGACCGCCTGCGGACCCAAGCGGCTGTACGAAATGCCGCCCGAGAAGCTGAAACATTCCATCGCTCAAATGGAGCGCGACTACAAGCAACGCTTCGGCCGGGAAATCACCGTTTCGGACCAGGGTCCGCTGCCCGGCGTACACTTCGCCTACGCGCTGGATATTTCGCGCTGCATCGGCTGCCGCCGCTGCGTGTACGCCTGCGTCAATGAGAACAACCAGTCCCGCGACCCGCAGATCCAATGGATTCGCGTCTTCGAAATGGAGGAGGAAAAGGGCGTCGATTTCACGCACGGCAATCCCTACTACCATCCCGCCGAAGTTCCCCAGGAGGGCCACTTCTACATCCCCGTGGCGTGCCAGCAGTGCGAGGATCCGCCCTGCACCAAGGTCTGCCCCACCGGCGCCACCTGGAGCGAGAAGGATGGCATCGTGGTGATCGATTACGACTGGTGCATCGGGTGCCGCTATTGCATGGCCGCCTGCCCTTACGGCGCCCGCCATTTCAACTGGAAAACGCCGGGCATTCCCGCAAACGAAATCAACCCGCACACGCATTACCTGGGCAACCGGCCGCGCCCCAAAGGCGTGGTGGAAAAATGCACCTTCTGCATTCAGCGCACGCGCGAAGGCCGCTACCCGGCCTGCGTGGAAGTCTGCCCGGTGGGAGCGCGCAAGTTCGGCAACATCCTGGACCCCGATAGCGAGATCCGCTACATCATCGAGCACAAGCGCGTGCTCGTCCTGAAAGAGGAATTGAACACCGTCCCGAGGTTCTTCTACTTCTATGCAACCTGATGGCGCAGTCAACAGCATCCGCCTGTTCAGCGGGTTTACGCGCGGCAGCGTGCAACTGATTCTCCGCGGCAACCGGATGTACTGGACGTGGCTGGCGTTCCTGAGCGCGCTGATCGTCTCCGGGGCGCTGGCCTATTCGCGCCAGGTGCAAACCGGCCTGGGGCTCACCGCCATGCGCGACCAGGTGAGCTGGGGATTTTACATCGGCAACTTCACCTTCCTGGTGGGAGTGGCCGCGGCGGCCGTGATCCTGGTGATCCCCGCCTACGTCTACGATTGGAAACCGATTCGCGAGATCGTCATCTACGGCGAACTGCTGGCCATCAGCGCCATCATCATGTGCCTGCTCTTCGTGGTGGTGGATATCGGGCGTCCCGACCGCTACTGGCACCTGATTCCGCCCTTCGGATTTCTCAACTTCCCGAGCAGCGTGCTGGCCTGGGACGTGCTGGTGCTGAACCTCTATTTCCTGCTGAATTTTTCGGTGGCTACCCACATCCTGTACCGCGCGTTCCATGGCAAGCCTTACATCAAGCGGCTGGTGGTGCCGCTGGTGCTGCTCTCCATCCCCATGGCGGTGGGGATTCACACCGTGACCGCGTTCCTGTACAACGGCCTGGCGGCGCGGCCGTACTGGAACAGTTCGATTCTGGCGCCGCAGTTTCTGGCCTCTGCGTTCTGCTCCGGGCCGGCCATTCTGCTGATCGTGCTGCAGGTGCTGCGGCGCTTCACGCGCTTCGAGATTCGGGACGCGGCCATTTGGAAAATCGCCGAGCTGATGGCTTACGCCATGTTCCTGAACCTGTTTCTGCACGGCGCCGAAGCCTTCAAGGAATTTTACTCGAACACGCAGCACCTGCTGTTCACGCGCTACTGGTATTTCGGGGTGGGCGGCCACCACACCCTGGTACCATACGCCTGGAGCGCCGTGGGGCTCAACGTACTGGCCTTCGTGCTGTTCATTTCCCCCGCCGCGCGGCGCAATTTCTGGACGCTGAATATCGGCTGCCTGGCCACGTATGCGGGCGTGTACATCGAAAAAGGCATGGGGCTGATCATTCCCGGACTGACGCCCGACACGCTGGGCGAGATTTACGAATACTACCCGACGGTGACGGAACTGCGCGTGGCGGCGGGCATTTTCGCGGTGGGGTTCCTGCTCTTCACCCTGATGCTCAAGGTCGCCGTACCGATTTCGCTGGGCGAGTTTCTGGATAAAAAGCGCACCGCGCCGGCGCCGCAGCCGGATGCGGCTTGCGTGGCGTGAAGGTGGGCTGTGCGCCTGAACTGTTGCGCCGGCGCTCGATGCCGGAACCGGGTGTGGCGCACGCACTCTGCGGCCGTGGCGGTGAAAATCCTCCCCGATCCATTCGCGACTTTGGCGTGGTTCTTTATAGGCATGGAATCGATGGCCGATTTTCCACCGGAATTTCTGGATGGCCCTGTGGGCCGCCGCCGGCTTATTGTCCCCATCATGCGAATGACAACGCTCGGAGTGGCACAAGGCCGGATAAGCGCGTGACACGGCCCTGTGGACCGCCAAAGCGGCTCGCCGGCCCGCGCGGGGAACACCGGGGGCGCCTTCAGCGGTACCGGTATAGAGTAACGCGGAGGATTCCGGGGGCACGGCCAGCATCCAGTGAAATGCTGTTTCCCTGGCCGGTGTCATCTCCCGCCAGCGTCCGTCCGCGAACCCATTGTCCATCCACAAACCGGCCTTCCTCCACGGTTGCCAGTCCGGCAATGGGCGGTCCGGGAGTATCGGGCGAGAAGGTGACCGTCAAACCGCTGCCAGCCATATAAAATTCGTCCGGTCCGGTTGCCATGAAAATCCCGTGCGGCGCCGGGGCTGGAGACGCTTGCGACGAAATGGCTCCGGGCACGGGGCGGCGGGCGCCGTTTCCCGACACGTTCAGCGTATAATCTCCCAGCCGCAGTTTCTGAGCCGGTGTGAGTTCCTCAAGGAGGACGCCGGCGATGCGGCCTTTTGGCTGATTCTCCAGGATCAGCGGCGCTAACTGTGACAGGATGTCATAGCTTCGGGCAAGCGCATCGCCTCCGCCGCTGGAGCCGTCCATCCCGTCGATCCCAAACGGCGAAAACCCGAGGGACTTGTGTTGTCCGACGGCGTAAAACACATTGGCAGCGCTCGCAGGGCCGCCGGCCGCCTCTGGTATGAACAAGGGGTTCTCAGGGCGGTCATATTGGGCACACCAGTTCTTGAATTCGAAATAGATGTCCGGCGCGAGGAAGTCGAGTTGAGGGCCGCCAGCCCTCCAGATATCCATGGAGTGAGCCAAAGGCCCGCCGCTGTTATATTGCCCCGGAGCGAAACTCGGACGAATGAGTGCGGCGTTTACGTACATAGGCAGGGGGTATTCGGCCTTGCCCGCCTCCGCAACCTTGCCGATGTAGCGCGCATACTGCCATGCCATGAACAGGTCGTCCGTTTCAAGGCCCGATCCGAACACGGTCTCCCAGTTGCCGGAGGCTTTGAATCCCGCCGCCTGCCACTTCGTCCGGAGGTCCGGATGCAGCGTATCCTCGTGCTTTCGAAGATATTCCATCAAGTCCCTGGGAACCTGCCGGCCATAAGCGGCATTCGCCTCCGCGGAGTAGTCGCGCGCGTCCGGAATGACACCCACTTCATTTTCGACCTGTATCATGATCACCGTGTGCGCCTCGCCGTCAACTTCGCGGATCCGCCGCATGAGTGCGGCAAACGCCCGTGCATCGGCGTCACAGTTCGCCTGGCTGAAGGTTGTCAGCCTCTCCGTTCCGGAACCGTTGCTGAGTTGCACGCGGGGAAATCGCTTGAAATCGCGCTTCACCCAGTCGGGCGCATAGCTGGACCAGGTATTTTTCCAGCTTCCGAACCAGAGCAGGACCAGGCGCAGGTTATGAGCGCGAGCTTGTCGAATCAGGCCGTCCACCAGAGTGTAGTCGAATTTGCCCTCCGAGGGCTCAAGCATGGCCCAGGAAACGGCTGCCAGGACGGTATTCAGATGCATCGAGGTCAATCGTGGCCAGACTGCGTTCATGTACTCCAAGCTGGTGGCCGAGTTGTTGTACAACTCGCCAGCCAAGGCTAGAAATGGTTTGCCGTCCACGATCAACTGTGTGGCGTCCCCACGTCTTTCCAGGTGCGGGATTGGCGGGACGGCTTTCGATTGAGGGTCCGCAGGCAGGCCTACGGAAAGGAGTAGAGCCGGGCAAATCCAAGTTCGGAACCGCACGTCCATTCATCTCCCGGAAAACAGAGAGTATCATGCGGGCCACCCGCGAAGGATTCTTTATTCCGCGGGCGGACACGTACCCGCGTCACGGGGCGGGCGGACTAATCCCGTACCCGAGATAAACGGGTTATACTGCCCACGATGCCCAACCAGCGACTTTCCGCATCCCCCATGAAAGACCCCGTGACCTGGCTGTACCCTCCTATCGAGCCGTACAACACGGGCCGGCTCCAGGTCTCACCCATCCACGAGATCTACTTCGAGGAGAGCGGCAACCCCTCCGGCAAGCCGGCTATCTTTCTGCATGGCGGCCCCGGCGGGGGCTCCGATCCGAAACAGCGCCGCTTCTTCCACCCCGGGAAGTACCGCATTGTGAACTTCGACCAGCGCGGCTGCGGCAAGAGCACGCCCTACGCATCTCTCGAAGCCAACACCACCTGGGACCTGGTGGCCGACATCGAGAAAATCCGCGAACACCTCGGCATCGGGCGCTGGCAGGTATTTGGCGGATCCTGGGGCTCTACCCTGGCCCTCGCATATTCGCAAACTCATCCCGATCGCGTCACCGAAATCGTTCTCCGCGGCGTCTTCCTCCTCCGCAAGCAGGAGCTCGACTGGTTCTACCAGCGCGGCGCGTCGGTGCTCTATCCCGATGCGTGGGAGCCGTATCTCGCCCACATCCCGGAGGCCGAGCGCGGCGATCTGCTCGGGGCGTACCACCGCCGGCTCACCAGCGACGATCCGGCCGTGCAACTGGCCGCCGCGAAGATCTGGAGCCGCTGGGAGGGCAGCACCTCCAAACTCCTGCCCGACACGGCCTTCGCCGGCCACTACGAAGAGGATGAATTCGCGCTCCCCTTCGCGCGCATCGAAGTCCACTACTTCCACAACCAAGGTTTCCTGGAAAGCGAAGACCAGTTGCTGCGCAACACCGGGCGCATCCGCCACATCCCCGGAGTGATCGTGCAGGGCCGTTACGACGTGGTCTGCCCCATGGAAAGCGCGTGGGCGCTCCACCGGGAGTGGCCCGAAGCCGATCTCATCATCACTCCCGACAGCGGCCACAGCGCTTTCGAACCGCCCAACAGCCGTGCCCTGGTGGCGGCGACGGACAGACTGGCCGGCAGTTGACCTGGCGGCGGGCGGGTCCCGGCTCCCGCGGCCAAACGCGATGTACAGTCCCGCGCCGGACAGTCGTCATCGCTCGCGGTCGTAGAGCGGAAGTTGACTGTCGGGCTGGGCTGAAGCAGAATCGGGATCCGGGCGCATCTGGTCCGTGCGCGGGAGCTCGCCGGGGGTGAAGAGGCGGTCATGCAATGCCGCGCGGCCGGCCCGGTCCAGCGGTTCGATGTGCGTGGATCCTTCTTCGGCGTGGACCGCCAGGATGGAATCGGGATCGAGCTCTTCGTCATTCAGCAGATCCCCGCTGTGGCTCGTTACGATGACTTGAGTACCGCGGCTGGCCTCCCTCAGGCCATCGCGCAGGATGCCTGCCGCGGCGGGATGAAGCGCCATTTCGGGTTCTTCAATACCGGCCAGCGGCACGGGAAGCCCGCCGCTGCTTCCCGGCTGAAATAGCGCCACCAGAACTCCGAGGGCATGCACCGTGCCATCGGACATGTTGGCGGCCAGGAAGCGCCAGGGCTCCTTCATGCCGGCGACTTGTTGGCGGAACTCCAGAGTTTCTTTGGGGCCGATCACCTTCACGTCTACCCCGTCAACTCCGGGAACGACCTTCGACAAGTACTCCTCGATGCGGGTCTTTCGCATGGGATTGCTTTTTTTCAGTTGAGCCAGCACGCTGGTGATGTTGCCGCCGTCGCGCAGCAGCAGTTCACCCGCGTCGGGGGACTGCAGGTCGCGCATCCGGTCCGGGCTCAGATTGTAAAATCCCATGCGGGAAAGCGCTTCGTAGACTGGCCGAAACGCGGCAAGCCCGGAGGCATTTACCAGAAACAGCCGGTCAAAGGCGGCGGCAGGCCCAGGCTGGGTGGTGGAGACAACATTGCCCGATTCGATTCGAAAGTACTGCGCTTCGCCGAGGGCTTCGGCGCCCTGAATCCGGCATTCTTCGTCCTGAACTTCAAAGCCGCCTTGCGGGCGCGCTCCAATCCGAAACGCGTAATGACCCGTTTCTCCGGAAGCCAGGGCAAAGCACAAGCGCAATCCGAAATGATTGGGATGGCCCCCGCTGCGCCGGCGTACTTCGTTGATGCCGCCGCGTTCTCTCAGCGCATGTTCGAGCGACGTGCGAAGCGAATCCGTCACAAACCGCAGCGCATCCAGAAAATTGCTTTTCCCGGCGCCATTCGGGCCCACCAGAAACGTCAGCGGACCAAGCTTGACGTCACACGCGGCGAGGCTCTTGAAGTTCTTCAAGGCCACCCTCGTCAGGAAGGTTGAATTGGTCATAGTTGCCGGTTCGGGAGGCGGCGCGCGGCTCTCCAAAGCGCGCGGTTGAACGCCCAGCGGCTCCTCCCCCATGCTATCGCACAGACTCGGACGCGCGAAGTGGCATGCATCCTGGAAAACACAGCCGGTGGGGCAGGCGGTGTGCAGTCCAGATGGATGGTCACCTGTCGATTTTTCACGCACCTCTTTTCCCCCACCCTGGGTGGGCCAAAATCCCCTCTTTGCCGAATCCTGACCACTAACCTCCACATTTCCCGCCTTTCTGAATGTGGCACTTAGAATGCACGCACTGCTAACCGGATAAAGAGGCTCCTATTTCCTCTATATGCAATTAACGAGAGCCGCTGACTATGCCGTCCGGGTGATGATTCACCTCGCCGGCCTTCCCTCCGGAACGCGCGCCAGCCGCTCCGGCCTGGCCGAAGCCGCCGCTTGCCCAGAACAGTTCCTTTCCAAAGTCCTGCAAAGCCTCACGCGCGCCGGACTGGTGATTTCCCATCGCGGCAACACGGGCGGGTTCGAACTGCCCGACACGCGCCGCTCTTCCAGCCTGCTGGACGTGGTGGAAGCCGTCGAGGGGCCCATCCGCCTCAATACTTGCCTCATCTCGCCCCACGCCTGCACGCGGCAGGAGTGGTGTCCCGCCCACGCCGTTTGGGCCGAAGCGCAACGCGCCATGACGGATGTTCTGGAACACGCGAACATTTCCACCTTGGCCGGTCAGGCTGCCTCGGTCCGTTGAACTGACCTGGATCGCGGTCGCGGCCAGTGTCGCGCTGGGCCTGGGCGCCGTCTGCGTCTTTATTTACGCCGCCAAAAAAAGACTATTTCTGCGACATCGAAGACGCCGAGTACCAGGTATTCTGGAGCAACCTGGAGGAGCGAAACGAACCCAACCAGGAGAAGCCTGATGGCAGTGGCCGCCACCCAGCGTCGGCCTGTTCGGCGTGGCGGTGCTGATGGGCAATTCGCTGGCCGGCGTGACCGCCATTTTCGACCTGGCGCGCCGCACTTTCCGCATCGTGCGCCAGAACCTGTTTGGGGCCTGCGTGTATAACGGCGCGGGGATTGCGCTGGCCATCACGGGCGTTCTCACGCCGATTATGGCCGCCGCCGCGATGGTGCTTTCCAGCCTCTCGGTAATCGGGAACTCGCGCCGGCTGGCGCGGTATTGAGGGTCAAAGCTCCGGATAAGCGAGGCCGAGTTCTTCGGCCACCAGCCGAAAACGGGGATCGGCGGCCCACAATTGCAATCGGCCCAAAACCGCGGACGCCAACAGGTGAACGCCGATCCAGCCCACGCCGCGGCCGTGCAGGTTCCGCTCGCGAACGAACGCTACCACCTCACGGTGAGGAACGGCGCGGGCCTGGTGCATGCGCCCATACGCGGCCAGGAATTCCCGGCGGCCGCCCCGGTCGCCGATCAGGAGTTCTCCATAAACCAGCTCGTGCCCCGCCACCTCGTCCATGCTCAGCAGTTTATCCAATCCGGCAGCGTAGGGAGCCCGGTTCGCAAAGGACCGAATCCACACCGAAGTGTCCACCAGGACCATTAGGCCACCTGGCGTTTAGCGGAACGGCCTTGGCGGCGCCTGGGCACGTCTTTGGCGCGCGGTTCGGAACCCCGAAACGTTCGCAGGCGCTCGTAAGCGGCGCGACGCACTAAAGCCTCGAGGCCCAGGCGGAGGGTTTCGGTGTCCGTTTTTGCGCCACAGGCTCCCTTCGCCTCATGGAGGAGTTCCGCATCGACGTTGAAGGTTTTCTTCATACATACGATTGTGCCATATGGGTATGGCTGTTAGAACCGGCTGGCTCAGAACGCTTTGGCTACCGCCGCGCCGCTGGCAACCGTAGTGGAGGCGCGCCAGCGCTGGGCGCGCCAGGCTTTCCGGCGCAGCCAGGCGGCGGAGAGCCCGACCATCAGGCCGGTCACCGCAAGCACCGCCAGCGCGGCTTGCCAGATAGTCATGGTCCGCTTGAGGGGCGTGGCGATGGAGCCGTACACCATCATTACGTGCACCCAGTAGACCATCAGCGAATTCTTGCCCAGGCACTGCATCCAGCTCCAACGCGGCGCGGCGCAATGTTCGGTCCACAGGTAAGAGCCCGCCATAATCAGCAGGATGATGCCCACGCGGATGAGGATGAGGGTGGGGTTATCGGTCCAAAAATTCGTTTTGGCGTAGATCGAATAGGGCACATTGGCCAGGTATTGCGCGCTCAGAATCAGGCCGAAGCCGATCAGCACGCTCCACTGCATGAGGCGCTCGAAGCGGTCCATGACGGTTCGCTTCACGATGGTTCCGGCGGCCAGGCCGAAGCCCAGGTACGCGGCGCAGGGGAAGAACGGGAAGCGGCCGCGGCCGGGCGTCGGCACCAGGTATTCCTGCACCAGTTGGGGGATGCCGTTCCAGGGCAAATTGGTGAGAATCGGCGCCAGGACGGCGACCGCCAGCCCGAATCCGGCGGCCACGCGGATGCGTTTGCCGGAATCGAAGAACGCCGCCAGGGAGAGCGCCAGCATGCCCGCGCCCATGCAATTCAGGATATCGACCTTGGTGATTTCCTGAAGGTTGCCGTAGGGCAAGCTGGCCATCCAGTTGGTGATGCGGAAGAGGAACGCGACCATGAGAATGTAGCCCGCGCGGCGCAGCGCGACGAACCAGCGGCGCAGCGGACTGGATTCCCGGCGATCCAGGGATTCCATCTGGAAACCCGTGGTCATTCCGGCCATAAACAGGAACAGCGGCGCGGCCATGCCGCCGATGAATTGCGAAAAGACGTAGCCGCCTCCGTCCCGCAGATCCATGCGGGCGAAGGAATTGAAGGTATGACACTGGATCATGACGACTACGGCCAGCCCACGCATCCAGTCCAGGAAAGGAAATCGCTTCACAAACGGAAAAAGCCCTGCCCATTATGATAGCCGAAGATCGCAGGGGAAACCGGCCAACGTGGCCGGAAGCGATGCCCATCGCCCTTTGTTTTCAATAAAGCGCACAGCAAAACCGGCCAATTTGGCCGGAAAGCACCCGGGCAGCAACGTCAAATTGGCAACGTGTTACGCTGGCGGTAATGCAGAAACTCGCTCCGTTTTTCTTTTTCGGCTGCGCCCTGTCGGCTTTCGGCTGGGGCGGCGAGGGCCATGCCTTGGTTGCGCGAATCGCGCTGGCGGAGCTCACTCCCCAGGCGCGGGCGCAGGTGCAGGCCATCCTCGGGCCTAACGCAACCATGGTTTCGATTGCCAGTTGGGCGGATGAAATCCGCCGGTCGCGCCCGGAAAGCGGGCCCTGGCACTACGTCGATATTCCGATCGATAAGCCGCACCTGGATATGGCGCGCGATTGCAAGGACGGCGCCTGCGTAATAGGCGCCATCGCCCGTTTCCGGAGCGTGCTGGCGGACCCCAATGCGCCGCCCGAAAAACGCAAGGAAGCGCTGATGTTTATCATTCACTTCATCGGCGATATGCACCAGCCGCTGCACTGTTCGGACAACAACGACAAAGGCGGCAACGACGTGCGCGTAGTGTTGTACGACCGTCCGGGCAACCTGCACAGCGCCTGGGACAGCGGCCTGTTGAGCCACATGGGCAAGGAAGACGATCTGTATCCGGTCTGGCTGAAAGACGCCGAGCGCCACGATAAGAAGTGGGCGAAAGGCACGGTCGAGCAGTGGGCGGAAGAATCGCACAAGCTGGCGCAGAAGATCGTGTACGGGAAGCTGCCGCCGGTGACGGCAGATAAAGCTCCCCGCACGCTGACGGCGGTGTACGAAAAGAAGGCCGACCCGGTGATTCGCACGCAGATCGAAAAGGCGGGCGACAGATTGGCGAAGTTTTTGAACGATACCTTGCAGCCGGCGACGCCAGCGACCCGGTAGGGCGGGTGTAGTTGAAAGCGGCCGGTTGCGGGTCTTAGTTAAGGATGAACACCCGGAGTTTGGCCGCTTGCCTGTTCCTGGCGTTCGCCGGGACCGCTTACTCCCAGGGAACGCCTTCCGAATACACCACCTATATCGGGGAAGACAGTACCTACCATGTGGCGCGGGTGCGCGTGGATGCGGCCGGCTACACGTACGTGGCGGGAAACCGCACGTCGGGTTCGCTCACCGAGATCTTCGTCGCCAAGCTGGATCAGACCGGCGGCATGGTGTTGTTCAGCGCGTTCGGCGGAAATGGAACGGATACGGCCGCCGATATGGCGATCGATGCCGGCGGCAACATTTACCTGGCGGGCGGCACTACTTCCACCAGCTTTCCGCTGCATAATGCGCTGCAATCGGCAGCGGGGCCCGGATTCGTCGTCAAACTGGATCCGGACGCGACCGAGTTTCTGTTTTCCACTTACTTCCCGGCGCCGGTGAGCGCCCTGGCGGTGGATGCGGCGGGAAACGTATACGCGACCGGCTCGACTGTGTCGGCGAGCTTTCCGGTGACGGCGGGGATGCCAGCCGACCCCGCAGGCGGGGGGCTAACGGTAATTGGCGCGGCATTTATGACTAAGATCTCCGCCGACGGCGCGCGGATTGTCTACTCGGCGCGCCTGTCGGGTGAGAACAAGCCCTGCGGATGCTGCAGCAGTTGCTTTGTCAGCGCCCGTTACACGGGCGGCGTGGCCATCGCGGTGGACGCGGCGGGCAACGCATACATCGCGGGGAACAGCGATACCACCGACCTTCCGGTAACTGCCGGCGCCTTCCAGCAAAATGGAATCGGCGCGTTTGTGGCGAAGGTCGATGCGGCGGGGACGGCACTTTCCTATCTCACTTATATCGGCGCGGCTAACTACGTACTCAGCCCGAATAACATACCCGGTAACACGGCGGCCGCGCTTGCCGTAGACGCAAGCGGCAGCGTGTACCTGGCGGGCTCGACCAGCGACCCCAATTTTCCGGCGACCACGGGAGCTTACCAGCCGGCATTCGCCGGCCCGGTCACCAACGCGCCTTATCCGCCGCCGCCGAGCGATGCATTCGTCTTGCAGTTGACGCCCGATGGCAGCGGGTTAGCTTGGGCGACTTACCTCGGCGGAACGGGCGCCGATAGCGCGAGCGGCATCGCGCTGGACGCTTCCGGCAACGTCTGGCTCGCCGGCGCCACGGCGTCGGCGGATTTTCCGAACGCGCAGGGGTGGTCCGAGGGCGGCGATTTTTTGGTGGGGCTGAAGGTAAGCGGCGCGGCGCTGGTATACGCGGCGCGGTATCCCACGGGCACCGTGGCGCAGTCGCTGGCGGTGGATTCGGCGGGGCTGCTGCATACCGCGGGCAGCGCGGGGGCGGTTTCGCAGATCGCGCCTTCCGGCAAAACCGTTCCACGCATTTTCGGCATTGCCAATGCGGCTTACGGACCGGTGGGCGGGCAAATGGCGCGGGGAGAGGTGATTTCGATTTACGGGCCGCACATCGGCCCGCCGGCGCCTGAATCGTATACGCCCACCGCGGCGGGTTTCGCACCGGCATCCCTGAGCACGGTGCGGGTGATGATGGGCGATTATGCCCTGCCGCTGCTATACGTTTCCGATTCGCAGATCAACGCGGTGGCGCCGTTTTCCTGGTACGGCACGAGCCTGCAAGTGATGTGGAACGGCGTGGCCACGCCGGCGTTTCCGTTCACCGCGATTGACGCCGATCCGCAGATTTTCCAGAACCCAGACGGAACCGCGGCGGCGGTGAATCAGGATGGCGCGTTGAACTCAGCGGCCAATCCCGCGCAGAGCGGCTCGATGGTTTCGATTTGGGTCACCGGCGTGGGGGCTGTCTCGCTTGATCTGCAGGACGGACAGATCGCCACGGCGGCTTCGTCCTTCCCCTGCTGCACGGTCCTTGCCGGAGGATATGCTTCGAACGTCACCTATTCCGGATCAGCGCCGGGAGCCGTTGCCGGGATCGTGCAGATTAACTTTCAAGTGCCGCCAGGCCCGAGTTATATGCAGGGCGACGTTCTGCCTGTGAATGTGCAGGTGGTTGCGGGAGGAGTAACCTCCAACGCGGTTACCCTTTATGTATCCTATTGAATAAGTTATGCCGCTGTACATGGTGTTGGAACGCTTTAAAAACGGGGATGCGGCAGGGGTTTACCGCCGGTTCCGGGATCGCGGGCGAATGGCGCCGGAGGGCTTGGTATATGTCTCGAGCTGGGTCGATGAGGAATTTGCGCGCTGCTATCAGCTCATGGAAACGCATGACCGCAGGCTGCTGGACGAGTGGATGGCGAACTGGAGCGACCTGGTGGATTTCGAGGTGCATGCGGTGATGACATCGAGCGAAGCCGCGGAGCAGATCGCGCCGCGATTGTAGTTCAGGTGGCTTGCGACTCGAACGCGCGAGAGATGAGGGCTTGGGCTTCCTGCTGGATCTGGCGCAGATGGTCCTGGCCGGCGAAGCTTTCGGCGTAAATCTTGTAGACGTTCTCGGTGCCGGAGGGGCGGGCGGCGAACCATCCCCGTTTGGTAACCAGTTTGAGCCCGCCTAGCGGGGCGCCGTTCCCCGGCGCCTTGGTGAGCATGGCCTCGATGGGATCGCCGGCGAATTCGCGCGCGGGAACCTGTTCGGGCGAAAGCTGCGCCAGGATGGATTTCTGGCGCGGATCGGCGGGGGCGTCGATGCGTTCGTAGACGGGAGCGCCGAAACGTTCCGTGAGGCCGCGATAGAGCTCGCCGGGATCTTTCCCGGCGCCGGCCAGGATCTCGGCGGCCAATAATGCCAGGATGATGCCGTCTTTATCGGTGCTCCATACGGCGCCGTCGCGGCGCAGGAAGGACGCGCCGGCGCTCTCTTCGCCGCCGAAGCCGAGCGAGCCATCCAGCAGCCCATCCACAAACCATTTGAATCCGACGGGCACTTCGAAGAGGCGCCGGCCCAGGCTGGCGGCCACGCGGTCGATGATGCTGCTCGAGACCATAGTCTTCCCAACCCCGGCGGTGGCGCCCCAGCCGGAGCGATGGGCAAAGAGATACGAGATGGCCGCGGCCAGATAGTGATTGGGATTCAGCAGGCCGGCGCTGGGCGTGACAATGCCGTGGCGATCGTGATCGGTATCGCAGGCGAACGCGATATCGAAGTGATCTTTCATGGCGATGAGGCCGGCCATGGCGTAGGGGGAGGAGCAATCCATGCGGATCTTGCCGTCCCAATCGAGCGTCATGAAGCGGAAGGTGGGATCGACGGTATCGTGCGCGATAGACAGGTTGAGGCCGTACCGTTCGGCGATGCGCGGCCAGTAGGCCACGCCGGCGCCGCCCAGAGGATCGGCGCCGATCTTGAGATGGGCGGCGCGGATGGCGTCGAGATCGAGTACGCTCGGGAGATCGCCGACATAAGTCGAGACGTAATCGTAGCGATGGGTGGTGGGAGCGGCCAGGGCTTTCGAGTAGGTGGTGCGGCGGACGCCGCCGGGACCGGCGGCGATGATGGCGTTGGCGCGGTTTTCGATCCACCTGGTGGCGGCGGTATCGGCCGGGCCGCCGCTGGGAGGGTTGTATTTGAAACCGCCGTCTTCGGGCGGATTGTGGGATGGGGTGATGACGATGCCATCGGCCAGTCCGGCGGCGCGGTTGCGGTTGTAAGTGAGGATGGCGTGGGAAAGCGCGGGGGTGGGAGTGTAGCCGAGGTCCCGATCGGCCATGACTTCAATGCCGTTGGCAGCCAGTACTTCGAGCGCGGTAGCGAAGGCGGGCTCGGAGAGCGCGTGCGTGTCCTTGGCGAGAAAGAGGGGGCCGTCAGCGGCGTTTTCGCGGCGGTATTCGCAGATGGCCTGGGTGATGGCGAGGATGTGGGTTTCGTTGAACGAGGCGTCCAGCGATGTGCCGCGATGGCCCGAAGTGCCGAACGCCACCCGCTGGGCGGCGACGGCGACATCGGGCTTTTCGGTGTAATAGGCCGCGATTAAACGGGGAACGTTGACCAGCATGGACGCGGGCGCGGGCTGACCGGCGAGGGAATGTGCCATTTTCCATTAAGGTAGCACTACGAAAAGGGGACGAGCCGGGAAGCTTGTCTTACTGTTTCAGTGCGTCAGCCAGCGCTTCCAAAATCAAATCCACGTTTTCGGCGGTCGAGCCATAACCCATCAGGCCGATGCGGAAGACTTTTCCGGCTAGTGGGCCGAAGCCGCCGGCGATTTCGATGCCGCGTTTCTCTAGCAGGCGCTGGCGCAGTTTGGCATCGTCGATGCCCGCGGGGACGCGTGGAGTGTTGAGCGTCCAGAGACGGTCGGCGGGATTTTGCACGTGCATGGAGAGGCCCATGGCCTCGATGCCCTGGACAAACGCCTGGTGGTTGCGGCGATGGCGCTCCCAGCGATTCTCGAGGCCTTCTTCGGCGACCATGGCGAGGCCCTCGCGCAGCGCGTAAAAGAGCGTCGCCGAGGCGGTGTGATGATATTTGTGGCCGCGATAAAAAGTGTCAAGCAGTTGCAGGTCGAGATACCAGCTCTGCACCGGGGTCTTACGGAATTTGAGGCGCTCGAAGGCGCGCGCGGAAACGGTAATGGGCGCAAGGCCGGGCGGGCACCCGAGACCTTTTTGCGTGCAGCTATAGGCGATATCGATGCCGTTTTCGTCCACCAGAACGGGCATGCCGCCCAGCGAAGTGACGCAATCGGCGATCACCAGGGCGTCCACTTCATGCGCGGCATCGCAGATGGGCTTGGCCTGGTTGAACATGCCGGTGGAGGTTTCGGCCTGCACGAAAGCCACGATGTGGGGGCGCTCGCGGCGGATGAAGTCACGCACTTCCTGCGGGTCGTAGGGCTCGCCCCAGGGCTTGGCGAGGCGGGCGACCTGCGCTCCCTGGCGGGCGGCCATTTCGCCCAGACGATCGCCGAAGAATCCGTTGGTGAGGAGCCCGAACCGGTTTCCGGGCTCGGTGAAGTTGGCGACGGCAGCCTCCATTCCGGCACTGCCCGTGCCGGAAATGGCGATGTTGAATTGGTTGGCCGTGGAGAAGGCGTAGCCCAGGAGCGAACGGACCTGATCGGCAATCTCGAAGAAGAACGGATCGAGGTGGCCGACCACGTTCTGGGTCATGGCCTGATAGACACGCGGCGCGACCATGCTGGGTCCGGGGCCGAACAGCAGACGCCGGGGCGCTTGCAAGGGAGGGTATAGCTGCGGCATAAGAGATTAGTGTAACTCCGGGTCCACCTTACTACTTGCCCTTGGAGCGTTTGTAGGCTTCGCGGATTTCCTGCACCTGGCGGGTATGGTTTTCGGTGTGGCCGGCGTAGCCTTCGAGCAGGGCGCGCAGGGTCATGGGACCGTTTTCGGTGTGGTTGCCGGTGCGCGCGTAGGCCGATTCGGGAAGATCTTTCAGCAGATCGTAATTTTCCGCGCGCAGGCGGCGGAAGGTTTCGAGCGATTGCTTGGGCTTGCGGCGGGAGTAGTCGAGATTGCCGGCCCAGGCATTTTGATCGTACGCGATGATCGTTGGGTTGTCTTCGGCGATGACCTGGCGCATGCGGTGCGCGCCCACCAGCTCGGCATCGGCGAGATGGGCGACAATCTGGCGGATGCTCCATTTGCCGGGCGCGGGCGCGAAATCCTCTTCTTCGCCAAAGACGCCGGTCAGCGCCGTGGCGAGCAGTTCGGGGCCGCGGCGGAATCGTTCCAATTGGGCGGAAATTTCGGACATGGACACCTCAGTAATAGTCGGCGCAGCTCATGTAATAGCCGCATTGTTCGCAAATCAGTTTGCATTTGCGGGCCGCCAGGCGCGTGGAACAGACCGGACAATAGAGCATGGGCTCGGCTTCTTCGCGAGCGGGCGGATGGGCGGGCGGCGGTTGAGATTGCGGCTGGTCCACGAATGCTGAAATTATACCCCGGCGCCGGCATCCTGCAATTCCAATACAATGGGCCAAGGATGAAACTCTGGATAGCGGTGTTATTGGCGGCGCTTCCGGCGGCCGGCTGGGCGCAGCGCGGGATACCCTCGACGCGTCCCGTGAAACTGGCGGCGCGCGGCACGCGGGGGGCGGTGGCGGGCGGCACGGAGTACGCCACGGAAGCCGGAATGCGGATGTACACTGCCGGCGGCAACGCGGTGGATGCGGGGATCGCCACCATGCTGGCGGCATCGGTGACGGAGTTCTCGCATTTCGGATTGGGCGGCGAAGCGCCCATCCTGGTGCGCACCAGGGAAGGCAAGGTGTTCGCCATCGCGGGAGTGGGGACCATGCCCAAGCTGGCCACGGCCGATTTCTTCCGCAACCACAAACTGCAGCCGGACGAAATTGTGGATCCGCCGGAGGGTCACGGGCTGAAAGACTGGGTTCCGGTGGCGGGGATTCTTTCGGCGCTGGTGCCGGGGATGGTGGAAGCGGCGCTGGTGACGCTGCGGGATTTCGGCACCAAGAGCTTTTCCGACGCGGTCGAACCGGCCATCGAGCTGGCCGACGGATTTGCCATCGACGAAATCCGCGCGAGCTCCATCCGCAACAGCGTGCGCTATCTGCAGGGCTGGCCGGATTCGGCGAAGGTGTATCTGCCCAACGGGCGGGCGCCGCAGACGGGCGATATTTTCCATCAGCCGGATTTGGCGCGCACGCTGCGCTCCATGGCGGCGGTGGAAAAGAAGGCGCTGGCGCAAGGCGCAACGCGCGACCAGGCCATCGACGCGGTGCGCGATTATTTTTATCGCGGCGAGATCGCGCATAAGATCGACGCATATTCGAAGACGCACGGCGGCCTGCTGCGCTACGAAGATATGGCGGCGTTTCGCGTGGAGCCGGAGCCGGCGGTCTCGACCACCTTCCACGGCTACACGGTTTACAAGCCGGGCTTCTGGAGCCAGGGACCTTCCATGATCGAGACGCTGAACATCCTGGAAGGGTTCAACCTGGCGGATTTGAAGCTGAACTCGGCCGACTATATTCACACCCTGGTGGAAGCGCTGAAGCTGGCTTATGCCGACCGCGACACGTACTACGGCGATCCGAAATTCGTCAAGATCCCCAGCGAGCGGCTGCTTTCGAAAGAGTACGGGGCGGAGCGGCAAAAACAGATTGGGCACGATGCGTCGCTGGACTTCCGGCCGGGAAATGTGGAGCCGAATCCGCCCAAGCATCCTTTTTACGACACCATCGCGCGCTACGACATTCCCGGCGCGCTGCTGGCCAAGGACACCACCTGCGTGGACGCCATCGATAAAGAGGGGGTGGCGATTTCGATTACGCCCTCGGGAGCGTGGATGCCGGCGGTGATCGTGGGAGACACGGGGATTCCGCTGACCGAGCGCGCGCAGAGTTTTCTGCTGGTGCCGGGGCACCCCAACGAGCTGGCGGGCGGCAAGCGGCCGCGCGTAACCCTGAGCCCCACGATTGTGGTTGGGCCGGACAAGAACCTGCTGACGCTTTCCACTCCCGGCGGCGACGTGCAGGACCAGTCGCTGCTGCAGGTGCTGTTCTACGCGTTGGAATTCGGCATGAACGCGCAGGCGGCCGTGGAAGCGCCGCGCTTCCAGACCGAACACCTGGTTTCCAGCTTCGACAACCACGCCATGAGCCCCGGCAGCCTGCTGCTGGACGAGCGCACGCCGGCGGCCGTGGTGGAGGAGTTGAAAAGGCGCGGGCACAAGGTGGAGATGCGCACGCGCTACCAGAGCGGCTCGGCGCCGGTGCTGATCCGGCTGTATCCCTGGGGTTTGATCGAAGGCGGGGCCGACCCGTTTTATTTCCGGTCGGCGCAGGCGTGGTAGGCTCGCTTTTCGAAGAGCCCGGAGCCTTCGACCGCGCGGGGCTGGCGGCAAAGCTGCGGGAGCTGGCGGAGCGCAACATCTATATCGGCGGCAGCTCCTGGAAATACGAAGGATGGCTGGGCCAGATCTACTCGCGCGAGCGGTACCTGGCGCGGGGGAAATTTTCCAAGCGGGTGTTCGAGCAGGAATGCCTGCGGGAATACGCCGAAACGTTTCCCACGGTGTGCGGCGATTTCGCGTTCTACCAGTTTCCCAGCGAGGATTTCTGGAAAAGGCTGTTCGCGCGGACGCCGGCGAGTTTTCGTTTCGCCTTCAAAGTGCCGGAACAAATCACGTGTAAAGTGTTTCCGGCGCACGCGCGCTACGGCGGGCAAGCGGGAAAAGAAAACGAAACGTTTCTGGACGCGCACGCGCTGCGCGAGATGTTTCTGCGTCCGCTGCTGCCGTATCGCGAAAAAACGGCGGTGCTGATTTTCGAATTCGGCGCGTTCGGCAAGCGCAGCTTCGAGGAGCCGGGCGCGTTTGTGGAGCGCCTGGACCCGTTTCTGGCGGCGCTGCCGCGGGAGTTCCGCTACGCGGTGGAGATTCGCAATCCGGAGTTTCTGGAAAAGGATTACTTCGCCTGCCTGCGGAGCCACGGAGCGGCGCACGTCTACAACGCGTGGTCGCGCATGCCGGAATTGAAATACCAGATGGCGATTCCGCAATCGGCGACGGCCCGGTTCCAGGTTTGCCGCGCGCTGTTGCGGCGCGGGCGGGTATACGAAGAGGCGGTGCGGAAGTTCGCGCCATATCGCGAGGTACAGGACCCCTATCCGGAAGCGCGCGATTCGATGCGGATTCTGATCGACCGCGCGCGCGAGAACAAGGAGTTTTTGTTTCTATTCGTGAACAACCGGCTGGAGGGAAACGCGCCCATGACGATTCTTTCGCTCGTGGAGGGGTAGAGCGAGCGGCGCGTGGGCGTGTCGCGCCCGCGCCGCGCACCGGCGAAAGGTTCTTGCGGATTGCCTGCCCGCCGCCTGCGACAATTAGGCTTGATGCGCCTCGCTATTTTGTTCCTCGCCGCCGCCGCTCTGGCCCAGCCGCCCGCCGGCAACGAACCCGCGCGCGTTTCCGAAACCGGCGCCAGCATTCTTCCCGGCGGCCGCCGCATCACTCCCGCCGGGCGCCAGTTCCCCACCGGTCCCGGTCCCTTCGGCCTGGCCGTCTCGCCGGATGGCCGCATAGCCGCCACCGCCGATGGCGGCCCCAACCGCTACTCGCTCACCATTCTGGAAAACGATTCCTCGCGCCAGATCCCCGCCGCGCGCCGCAAGCGGGATGCCGATGACGCCGCCGCCGACACGGACGATAACGCGCCCTGGCAGAGCGTCTTCATGGGCATCGCCTTCGATACGCCGGGCGTCCTGTATGCCTCGGAAGGCGATTCGGGACGCATCCGGCGCATCGAACCCTCTACCGGCCAACATGCCCGCTCCATCGCGCTCAACCAGGGCGCATGGCGCGACAGCTACACGGGCGACCTGGCTTTGGACGCCTCGCGCCACATCCTCTACGTGGTGGATCAAGCCAACTTCCGCCTCGCCGTTGTGGACGCGCATCGCCGCCGCGTGATGGCTTCCATTGCCACCGGCCGCTTGCCTTTCGCCATGGCGCTTTCGCCGGACCGCAAAACCGCCTACGTCACCAACCTCGGGATGTTCGAATACCGCGCCATCCCCGGGGCCGATCCGCACCGCGCGCGCGAAACCGGCCTGCCGTTTCCGGCTTTCGGATTCCCCTCGATGGAAGCCGCCGGCGGCGCGCCGCGCCCCACCGCGCAGGGGACTGTCGCCGTCCCCGGCCTGGGCGATCCCAATGTGCTCGCGGCCAATTCCCTGGCGGTCATCGATGTCTCCCGCCCGGCTCGCCCGCGCCTGGCCGCGCAGATACCCACGGGCCTTCCCTTCGGTCCCGCCAGCCTGGGCGGCGCCAGCCCCAGCGGCGTGGCAGCCACGCGCGACGCCATCTTCGTGGGCAACGCCAACCAGGACACCATCAGCGTGATCGACGCGCGCACGCTGCGCCGCGCGCCGGATATTGCGCTGCGCATTCCGGGGTACGAATCGCTGCGCGGCATCCTGCCCATCGGGCTCGCGGTCACGCCGGACGGGCGCTGGCTGCTGGCGGCCGAAGCCGGCATCAACGCCATCGGGGTCATCGACATGGCAACGCGGCAGGTGCTGGGCCACATTCCCGCCGGTTGGTTTCCCAGCGCCGTGAAAGTTTTCGGAAACACCGTCTACGTGGCCAACGCCAAGGGCAACGGCACCGGCCCCAACGCGGGGCGCACGGGCGAGCTGCGGCGCGGCAGCATTTCGCGGTTTGAGCTGCCGGCGCCGGCCGATCTCCCATCCCTCACCGCGCAGGTCTTCGCCAACCTGGGCCGCGCGCTTCCCGCCGGCAACCCTCCGCCCATCGATCATGTGGTCATCATCGTCAAAGAAAACCGCACTTACGACGAAGTCTTCGGCGATCTGCCGGCCGCCGCCAACGGCCCGCGCGCGGGCCTGGCTTCGCTGGCGCGCTGGGGCGCCAAAGTCACTCCCAACCACCACGCGCTGGCGCAGCGCTTCGCCACCAGCGACAATTTTTACGCCGATTCGGAAGTCAGCGTGGATGGCCATCACTGGCTGGCGGGCTCCTATCCCAATGCCTGGACCGTCAGCTCGCTGGACGCCGCTTATGGCGGGCAGAAGCATTTTCGCCTGTCCACCAGCGCGCCCGGGCGCCTGCTCTTCGCCGGCAGCGCGTCCAGCGTGCATCCCGAAGAGCAACTGGAAGCCGGCGCGCTGTGGCACCACCTGGAGCGCAACCACCTTCCGTTCCTGAATTTCGGCGAAGGCTTCGAGCTGGCGGGCATCGACGAATCGCAGGCTTTCGAGCCCACCGGCGCGCGTTTTCTCACCAATGTCCCCATGCCCGACCCGCTCTACCGCAACACGGTCCGCACGTACCCCGGCTTCAACATGAACATCCCGGATCAATACCGCGCGGATGCGTTCCTGCGCGAAATGGGGGTGCGCTTCGGGGATGGCCGCGCCCCGCTGCCCGGCCTGATTTTCATTCACCTTCCCAACGACCACACGGCCCGGCCGCGCCCGCAAGCCGGCTATCCCGCCGAAGCCTCTTACGTAGCCGATAACGATCTCGCCCTGGGCCGTATTCTGGACTATCTCTCGCACAGCCCATGGTGGCCGCGCATGGCCGTCCTGATCACCGAAGACGACGCGCAAAGCGGCGTGGATCACGTGGATTCGCACCGCACCGTGGTGCTGATCGCCAGCCCCTACGCCCGCCGCGATTACACTTCGCACCGCAACAGCAGCTTCCCCGGCTTGCTCAAAACCGCTTTCTGGCTGCTGCGCCTTCCGCCGCTGAACCTCTACGACGCCACCGCCGCCGCGCTGGACGATTGCTTCACCACGGAGCCGGACCTGGCGCCCTACACCGCGCTGCCAGTCGACCCGGCCATCTTCGACCCCGCCAAAGCGCACTCGATTCCCGGCGAGGCTCCGGGGCCGGCCATGGACGATCCGGCGGAAATCCGCAGGCAGAGAGGCGGTGGAAGCTTCAACTTGCCCGGGCGCTAAACGACAACCGGCTCAAAGCCCCTGGAAGGTGTGACACACGCACTCCCGCGGGACGCGCGTCAACACGATTTCGACGCGGCACGTTGAGAACGTGCGCCACAGCCGCGAAGGTTACCGCGGCATCCGATGGCGCGCCGTCAGCGGGCTGTTGAACTGCACGGTCCGCCCGTCGGGCAGAGTCACGGTGTCCAGATAATATTGCCCGCCGCGGAGCAGGAAATGAACCGCCGCGGGCACTCCGGCCGGCCCGGAATCGGTGCTGCGCACCAGGAGCACTCCTCCGCGCGGAGATCTGGTTCCCGTGATGAAGGCGCGCCCTCCTTGATCGGTGCTGATGGAATAAGCGCCCGCCGGAAGATGGGACTCGCCCGCCGAAAACGCGAAACCCACCTGGAAGTTGACCCGCGTGCCGGAATCGGCAAACGAGGGAATTACCCCCATTGCCAGGCAGACGAGCGCCAACAGAACGATAGTGTACGAACGTTTCATGTGATGAATCTCCTGAATTGAACGTGATTGGGAAACTACCGGGAAGCACAAGCGGGGAGCTTCGCACGCCGCGAACATTCGCGGCCTCGTATGTTCCCAGGATAAAGCGCGGGCGGCGCGGCGTCCAATCGAAAGTTTCTATCCCCGCTATTCCGCGGAGGGTTTCGCACATTGTTTCGTCGGCTGCTATCCGCCGTTCGTCGGCGTCCGTCCGCCACTCGTCGAGAAGCCGCCGCATGGCGCGCGCGCAACCGTTATAATCGGCTCAAATATGTTCCGGTACCTGCCATTCATCGTGAAGAACTGCTGGCGCAACCGGCGCAGGACCATCCTCACCGTGCTGAGCATCGGCGTCTCCATGTGCCTGCTGGGGGTGATGATGGCGCTGTTCCACGCGTTCTATCTGGCCGGCCCGGCGCCGGACCAGGCGTTGCGCCTGGTGGTGCGCAACAAAGTTTCGCTCACCGTCACCATTCCCCTGGCCTATCGCGAACGCATCCGGCAGGTGCCGGGAGTGCGCGAAGTGATGGTTTCCAATTGGTTTCAGGGAACCTACAAAGACAGCCGCGACCCCAAGAACATGTTCGCGCGCTTCGCCATCGAGCCGGAGCGTTTCTTCACGGTCTTTGGCGAGCTCAAGATGCCGGAAGAGCAGAAGAAGGCTTTCCTGCGCGAGCGCGCGGCCTGCATCGTGGGCCGCGACCTCGCCAACCAGTTTCACTTCCAGCCGGGCGACCGCATCCATATCACGGGCGATATCTATCCCGGCGAATACGAATTCACGGTGCGCGGCATTTTCGATAGCCCGCGCGCCAGCGACGTGATGTATCTCAACAAGGAATACGTCGACCAGGCGATGCCGGAGCGGCGCCGCGGCGCAGTCGGCATGTTCGACATTCTGATCGACGACCCGGCGCATTCCGCGCGCATCGCGCAGCAGGTGGACGATCTCTTTCAGAATTCCACCGCGGCCACCAAAACCGAATCCGAACAGGCTTTCACGGTGGGGTTTCTCTCTCTGCTTGGCAACGTAAAGGCCTTCCTGATTGCCATTTCCGCGGCCGTGATGTTCACCATCCTGCTGGTTTCGGCCAACACCATGGCGATGAGCGTGCGCGAGCGGGTGCGCGAAGTGGGCGTGCTCAAGACACTGGGGTTCACCCCGGGGACCATTTTGGGACTCATTCTGGGCGAAGCCTGCGTGATCTCGGTGGCGGGCGGGGTGATCGGCTACGCCATCTCGACGGTCCTCATGAAGGGCGTGGCCGACAGCCCGTTCGGCGGCTTTTTGCCGTCGCTGAATGTGTTCGACGGTTCGGTGGCGGTGGCCTGCATCCTGACGGCGGCGGCCATCGGACTCCTCAGTTCGCTGGCGCCGGCGCTGGGCGCGTCGCGCGTCTCCATCGTGCAGGCCCTCAGGAGCACGGATTAGCCATGGCCATTCCTCTCGCATACAACTTGCGCAACCTGGTGGTTCGCAAGACCACGACCATCATGACGGCGCTGGGCATCGCGCTCACGGTAGCGGTGCTGCTGGCGATTCTCTCCATGGTGAACGGGCTGCGCGCCACCCTTTCCACTTCCGGCGATCCGCTGCGCGTGCTGGTGCTGCGCAAAGGCTCCGATTCGGAACTGGTGAGCAACTTCGAGCGCGCCCCGTATCAGGACCTGAAATTCAAACCGGGGATTGCCGCCGGCGCGGACGGTCAGCCGCTGGCGTCCTTGGAAGTGGTTACCGTGATCAACCTGGCGAGCGTGGACAACCCTAACGGCATGAACGTCACGGTGCGCGGATTGCAGCCCGCCGGAATGGAGATGCGTCCCAACGTGAAGATTTCCGCCGGGCGCTGGTTTCAGGCGGGGCAGCGCGAACTGGTGGCGGGCAAGTCCATCGCGCAGCGCTATCCCGGCGCGGGCATCGGGCGAAAAATCCATTTCGGGCGCGGCGATTGGACGGTGGTGGGAGTGATGGATGCCGGCCAGGGCGCGCAGAACAGCGAAATCTGGGGCGACCTGAACCAGGTGTCGAGCGATCTGAACCGCATCGAAGTGCTCAGCTCCACGCTCCTCAAAGCGGTGGACAAGGTGGCCGCGGCCGCGCTGGTGGAGAACATCAATAACGATCAGCGGCTGGGCATGCACGCCATGAGCGAGCAGGAGTACTACGACGCGCAGACGGCTTCGGGCGCGCCCATCGAATTCACGGGGATCTTCGTGGCCATCATTATGGCGATCGGGAGCAGTTTCGCCGCCATGAATACCATGTACGCGGCGGTGTCGCGGCGCGCGCGCGAGATCGGCACGCTGCGGGTGCTGGGTTTTTCGCGCGGCAGCATTCTGCTGAGTTTCTTCGCCGAATCGGTGCTGCTCTCGGGGTTGGGCGGATTGCTGGGCTGCCTGCTGGTTCTGCCGCTCAACGGATTGACGACGGGAATCGGCAATGCGAATTTCGCCGAGATGGCGTTCGCTTTTCACGTGACCCCGCAAATCATGGCCACCGGGGTTTTGTTCGCGGTGGTGCTGGGCGCGGTTGGCGGTCTTCTTCCGGCGCGCATGGCGTCGAGAAAGGAAATCCTGACGGCCCTGCGGGAAGTGTAGGGCATGCTTCAGTTTGCCGGCCGGGCGAAGCACGGCCGAATATTTTTATGGATGCCGAACTCAAAAATCTGAAGATCGATCGCAGCCAGCGCCGCTCGGCGCAGCCGAAAGGAAAAGGCCGTTGGATATTCGCCGGGGTTGCGGCGGTTCTTTTGTTTGGCGCGTGGCGGGTGGCTTCGGAACGCCTCAACGCGGCGCAGGTAGTCGAAGTGCGGCGCGTGAAATCCATCAGCGCGGCGGCGGCGCCGGAAGGCGTGGTGCTGAATGCGACGGGTTACATCGTGGCCGCGCACCGCATCGAACTGGCGGCCAAAGTGATCGGGAAAGTGAATTGGATCGGAGTCGAGAAGGGCGACCGCGTGCAGGCCGGGCAGGTGCTGGTGCGGCTGGAGGACGACGAGTACCAGGCGGCGTTGCAGCAGGCGCGCGGGCAGCTCGCGAGTTTGCAGGCCAAGCTGGACGAAGCCTTGCACGGCTCGCGGCCGGAAGAGATCGCGCAGGCGCTGGCCAACTTGAATTCGGCGAAAGACGACCTGGAGGACGCGCGCGTCAGCCTGGAACGGTCGCGCAAACTGGTGCAGGAGAAACTCATGGCGCAGCAATCCGTGGACGATGCGCAGGCGCGCTACGATGGCGCCGTCCACAAAGTGGATTCGCTCGAAAAGGCTTACGAGCTGGTGAAGCTGGGGCCGCGCCAGGAAGAGATCGCTTCGCTGCGCGGCCAGGTGGAGCAGGCCAAGGGCGCGCTGGCCTATGCCGAAACCAACCTCGCCAACACCATCATCCGGGCGCCGGTGACCGGAACCATTCTGGAGCGCGCGGTGGAAAAGGGCGAATTCGTCACCACCAGTTTCGTGGGGGATCGCGGCGCCAAGGGCTACGTGGTTTCGCTCGCGGACCTGAACGATCTGGAAGTGGAGCTGGACATCAGCCAGAACGACTTCGCCAAACTGCACGCCCAGCAGCATGGGACCATCACCACCGACGCCTTCCCGGACCGCAAGTACGATGGCTTCATCAAGGAGATTTCGCCCGAGGCCAACCGCCAGAAAGCCACCGTGCAGATCAAGGTGAAGGTCAGCAAACCGGACGAATATCTGCGCCCGGAGATGAATGCCAGCGTGGCGTTTCTGGCCGACGAGAAGGCGCGCGCAGGCGCGGCGGCGGATGCGAAGCCGGTGGTGCTGGTGCCCGCGTCGGCCATCCGCGACGGCGCCGTATTCGTCGTTCTGGAGGGCAAGGCCGTGCGGCGCGCCGTCAAAACGGGGGCCACGGCGAGCGAGGGCGTGCGCATCGAAGAGGGGCTGATTGGCGGCGAAGAGCTGATTGTGAATCCGCCCGCGGCTTTGAAGGACGGCGACAAAGTGCGCCAGAAAGTTTGACCATGAGCGAAATGATTATCGAAACGCAAAATCTTTCCAAGCAGTTTGTGCGCGACGAGTTCACGGTGAATGCCCTGGTGGATGTCTCGCTGGAGATTGCAAAGGGCGAGTTCGTGGCGCTGATGGGGCCGTCGGGTTCGGGCAAGTCCACGCTGCTGCATTTGATTGCGGCCATGGATCGGCCGAGCGAGGGCGAGATCCGCGTGCTGGGCCACAACTTGTGCGAGTTGAGCGAAAAACAGATCGCGCACTGGCGCAACGAGCACGTGGGATTTGTTTTCCAGCAGTTCAATTTGATTCCCGTGCTGACCGCGCTGGAAAACGTCGAGCTGCCGCTGAAGCTGACCAATTTGAAAAAGGCGGAGCGGCTGGAGCACGCCCGGACGGCGCTGAAACTGGTGGGGCTGGAAGA
>Ga0181521_10001277_pt1 | contig 31468 bp, 20 predicted proteins | sample PEATcosm2014_Bin_32_FD_119764 | JGI IMG/M metagenome (GOLD analysis project Ga0181521, IMG submission 119764) | Peatland microbial communities from MTU Mesocosm Facility, Houghton, MI, USA - PEATcosm2014_Bin02_60_metaG | ecosystem: Environmental > Terrestrial > Soil > Wetlands > Peat | place...
AGCCGGCTACTTCATTGCCGACTTCGTTGACGTACTGGCGCAGCGCGAGCATCGTATTGTCGTTGAAATCTTTGGTGCGGATATAGTTTGTGAGATCGTCGCGCGAGTCGGCCACAACAGCCGAGGGTTTGACGTATTTACTCACCACCTGCATGGTCTGCTGAGAAGAGGCCAGAAAGTCCGCCGTTTGGGACTGCGTGACGGCGTGGTTCAAAGCATATGCCGTCGGCACCGTACCCACGAGGATCAGCATGATGAGCCCCATGCCCTTCTGTCCGTCATTCGAGCCGTGCGAAAAGCTCACGCCCGTGCAGGTTCCGATCAGCAGGAAGCGGATCCAGAACGGCGGCGGCTCCGTGCCGACGGGCGCCTCATACAGCCGTTTGTCTTTGATCACCGCCTTGGCCAGCAGCAGAAGCAGGGCAGCCATACCGAAACCGATCACTGGGGAGATCAGCAGGCTCTGGCCGATTTTGAGCGCCTGATCCCAATCGACGCCGCTCGTGCCCTGTTTGGGATTCATCAACTGGTTCGCGATGCCCACGCCGATGATCGAGCCCACCATCGTGTGGGAACTGGAAGCGGGCAGGCCAAAGTACCACGTGCCGAGGTTCCAGAGAATGGCGGCGATGAGCAGCGCGAAGACCATGGCGAATCCCGCACCGCTTCCCACCTGGAGAATCAACTCGACCGGCAGCAGCGAGATAATGCCGAAGGCGACGGCCCCCGAAGAAACCAGCACTCCGGCGAAATTGCAGATGCCGGACCAGACCACGGCCACATGCGGTTCGAGCGAGTGCGTGTAGATGACGGTGGCCACCGCGTTGGCCGTATCGTGGAACCCGTTGACGAATTCAAAGCCCAGCGCGGTCAACAGCGCCACTCCCAGCAGCAGAAACGGAAAGATCGAGGTGCTGTGGACCGTGCCCAAGTCCCTCGCGATACTGACGCCGGTATAAATGACGCCAACTACCAGCGCGACGCCGAATACGATCATGCCGATTGTTCCCGGATTCCGGGACATTTTTTTCTCTAAAGCGGGTGAAGCTGCAGTGGCCATGAATTCCCTTCCAGCGAGTCAGTGTAGTGGAAATCCGTGTCTGTTTATTTAACGTGGCGTTACAGATCGGTTTCAATCCGGGAAAGTTCTTAACATGGAAGACGTGAAGCGCTCCGGATCAGCCGATTTGCCGCTCCATGGCGGTCACGTCCCCGCCTGGCTGGCGGCCCGCATGACCCAGCTCGGCGCCGCGATAGCCGAGAGCATCATCCTGCATTACGGCCATTCCGAACTGCTGTCGCGTCTGAGCGATCCGTTCTGGTTCCAGGCTCTCGGCAGCGTGATGGGAATGGACTGGCACTCTTCCGGAATCACCACCTCCGTGATGGGCGCGTTGAAGCGCGGCCTGAATCCGCGCGCCGGGGAACTGGGCCTCTATATTTGCGGCGGACGCGGCAATCAGTCGCGCCGCACTCCCGGCGAACTGCGGGAAATTGCCGAACGCCGCGGTTTGGATGGCGATGCGCTCGTTCGCACCAGCCGCCTGACCGCGAAGATCGACAACAACTGCATCGTCGATGGATTCCAGCTCTACCTGCACTCGTTCATCGTGGCCGCGACCGGCGAGTGGGCGGTGGTCCAGCAAGGGATGAACGCAGGTTCGGGCCTTGCGCGCCGCTACCACTGGCACTCCGCGAATGTGCGCGATTTTGTCGATGCCGCGCACACCGGGATTGCCGGTGAACATCAGGGCGACATCCTGAACCTTGTGGACGGACAAGCCAAACCCGCGCAAAACGCTCTGCTCACGATGGCGCGCGAGAAACCTGAAATCACAATTCGAGACATCAGGCATCTTGCCATGCCGCGTCATCACGACGTTCGCCGCGAGAATGTGGATCTGAAACGGCTCGGCGCCGTGCTGGCGGTTGCTTATGAGCGGGATCTGCACGGGTTTGCCGATCTCCTGCTGGTCGAGAACCTCGGGCCCCGCACGCTCCAGACGCTGGCCCTGGTAGCCGAAGTGGTTCACGGAACTCCCGTGCGGTTTTCCGATCCGGCCCGCTTCTCGTTCGCGCTGGGAGGCAAGGATGGTCACCCGTTTCCCGTGCCGCTGAAAACTTACGACGAATCCATTGCGGTTTTGCGGCGATCCCTGGACGCGGCGAAAATCGATGGCGGCGAGAAGCTCGAAGGGTTCCGGCGCCTCGACCGTTTCGTCAGAGTAGTGGAGCATCGATTGCAGCCGGAAGCGGACTTCGAGGCGGTGCTGCGCCACGAACGCAGAATCTCACCATCCCTCGACGGCCGAACGGTTGGGCATCGGAGCCGGCAACTCACGCTCTGGTGACATGTTCGGGCCGGAACCCCAATCCGAACACACGCGCGGGAATGCGGCGCAGTAAGGGAAATCGCTTCAGCAGTCTGAAGGGCAATGGAAGCCGGGTAAAACGGGTTTCGTTGCCCAGAGTCGGGCCAAGCACGCGCTGATGCGCGAAGATCTGAAGTCGCTGGGTCATCCGCGTGGGGAATTCGCGGCGCCGTTGGACGCCCTGAAGCTGCGCGTCGTTTACCGGGCCTCGCAGCAGGGGCAGTGCCAGCAGGTTCGCCGCGGCTACAGCGTCCTGAATCGCGAGATTGATACCCACGCCTCCCACCGGCGACATTGCGTGCGCGGAGTCTCCGATGCACAGCAGTCCCGGCCGCGACCAGTGGCGCAGACGGTCGACGGCGACCGACAACAATTTGATATCGTCCCAGCCCTTCAATTCCTCCACGCTTTCGCGCAGAAATGGCGCGACCTTCACGACGTCTTCCTGAAACGACGCAAGACCTTTCGTGCGAATCTCGTCGAATCCTCCCTTGGGGATCACGTACGCGCACTGCCAGTAATCGCCGCGATTGAGCATTACGAGGATGGTCCCCGCGCGTACACGTCCGAGAGTCTGCTCGGGATCGTCCGGCTGACGTCCGAGCCGCATCCACAGCACATCGATGGGCGCTCCGAGATCGATCACTTCCAATCCGGCCTTCCGGCGAACGATGGAACGTCTTCCGTCCGCGCCGATCGTCAGATCGGCGCGAACTTCCAGTACACCTTCCGGCGTGTTGCACCGTACGCCGGCGACTCGGCCGTTCTCTTGAATCAAGTCCGTGACCTCGTACTCCATCCGCAATTGAAATCCAGGGCAAAGCCCGGCCTTCTCCGCGATGAAATTGAGGAAATCCCACTGCGGCATCAGCGCGATGAATTTGCAGTGCGTCGGCAGATGCGTAAAGTCCGCGACGGTGGTCTGGAAGTCTTCGATTTGCACTCCGATTTGAGGAAGCACCTGATGCGGGCGGCGCAGGAAATCGTCCAGAATGCCGAGCTCGTACATCAGTTCCAGCGTTGAGGGGTGAATAGTGTCCCCGCGGAAATCGCGCAGGAAATCCTTGTGCTTTTCGAGAACGGCCACGGAAATTCCCGCCCGTGCGAGCAGGAAACCGAGCACCATTCCCGCGGGGCCTCCGCCCGCGATGCAGCAACGGACCTCCATCAAGCTCCTCCCGATTACGTATATAGTGTGACTGATGGCAGCCGGCAGTTCGGTCTTTACGGTCCGGGAGACCCATGGCCGCGTTTTGAGGCCGGGCAACCGCCTGATCGCCCACAGTCAGGACGTCGGCTGGCGATCCATCCACGCCGCCATCATCGAGGAATCGCCCTTCTCCGCCATCGAATCGGCCATTCACCATCCGTCTCTGATTTATCACCTTACCCGCCCCACCGAAGTCACCCGCCGCATCGAAGGCACGCGCGGCGAAAAAGCTTTGATCGCTCCGCGCCGCATTTGCCTGACCCCCGGCGACGCGACCACTTCATGGCAGCATGGCGGCCATCCCGAGATCCTGCAGGTCTATCTGCGGCGCTCTATTTACGAAGGGGCGGTGAGCGAAATCTATGGGTGCGACTCTTCATCGGCGGAGCTGGTGCCGCGCTTCGCCATCCTCGACCCGCTTCTCGAACAACTTGCCATCGCCATAACCAACGCGTTGCGCGACGGCACGTCCGAAGACGGGCTCTACATCGACGCGATTTCCCACATGATGGCCGCGCATCTCGCCCGCGCACATTCCACGCGTTCGCGTCCCGTCCGGATGACGCCGGTGAAACCGATCTCGGGATGGAAGATGCGCCGCCTCGTTGAGTTCATCGAGGAGAACCTCGACAGCGACCTCAGCCTTCACGCGCTCGGCGCCGAAGTGGAAATCAGTCCGCTCTATCTGGCGCGCGCCTTCCGGGCCGCCGTCGGACAATCCCCGCATCAGTATGTGCTCACCCGCCGCATCGAACGCGCGCGGGAACTCCTGCGCAACACGGATTTGCCGGTGGTGGATGTTGCGCTCGCGGCGGGCTTCTCTTCGCAGAGTCACCTGGCCCACTGGTTCCTCCGCCACGTGGGAGTTTCCCCCGCCGCCTACCGCCGCCAGGCATAGTACAATCCCCGATAGACTATGTCCCTACGCATAAACGACGAAGCGCCGAATTTTACGGCGGAAACTACACAGGGCACGATTAACTTTCACGAGTGGATCGGCCAGGGCTGGGCGATTCTGTTCTCGCATCCGAAAGACTTCACCCCGGTTTGCACCACGGAACTGGGTTACATGGCGCGTCTGCAGCCGGACTTCGCCAGCCGGAACTGCAAGATCATCGGGCTGAGCGTGGATCCCGTGAGCAGTCACGGCAAATGGGCCGTGGATATCGAAGAAACGCAGGGCTCCAAAGTGGAATACCCGATGATCGGCGATCCGGAACTCAAGATCGCCAAACTCTACGACATGCTTCCATCCGACGCCGGATCGACTTCGGAAGGCCGTACCGCGGCTACCAATGCGACGGTACGCACGGTGTTCGTAGTCGGCCCCGACAAGAAGATCAAACTGATGCTCAGCTATCCCATGAGCACGGGCCGGAATTTCGATGAAGTGCTGCGCGTTCTGGATTCGATCCAACTGACGGCGAAACACAAGGTCGCCACACCAGTGAACTGGAAACAGGGCGACGATGTGATCATTCTGCCGTCGGTATCGGAGGACGAAGCGAAGCAGAAATACCCCGGCGGTTGGAACTCGCCGAAGCCTTACCTTCGGATCGTTCCCCAGCCGAAGTAACCTGAGATCCCCGTCGTTGTCTTGTTTGAGATACACTGTATCTCTTACGAGACATGACCAGCATTTACAAAACTTCCCTCTTCCTTCTGTTTGCGGTCTCACTCCGCGCTCAGGTTTCGGCCAGTCTGTCGGGAACGGTGACGGACCCGTCCGGCGCAGTGGTCTCCGCCGCGGCTGTCACCGCGAGAAATACGGACACGGGAGCCAGCCGCGATGCCGTGACCGATAGTGCGGGGCATTATCAATTGTTCTCGCTGCCGCTCGGTCCCTATGAGGTTCGAGCTCGAAAAACCGGCTTCACCGAACAAGTTCGCAAGGGAGTGCGCCTGGTCGTTGGCCAGGAAGCGACGGTGGATTTGACCCTGCAGGTTGGCCAGCCGAACCAGCAGGTCACGGTCAATGCCGACGCACCGCCAGTAAGCCTTACTACGGCAGACATAACCGGCGTAGTTGGCGAAGAGCAGGTCAAAGATCTGCCTCTCAACGGCCGCAGCTATGACGAGCTGCTCACGCTGAACCCGGGAATTGTGAACTTCACCTGGGAAAAGACCGGCGGGATCGGCGTTTCAAATTCGACCAACGGCAACAACTTCGCGGTCGAGGGCAATCGACCGCAGCAGAATCTTTTCCTCCTGAACGGCATTGAATTCACCGGTGCCGCCGAGAACAACATGCAGCCGGGTGGCACCAGCCAACAATTGCTTGGTGTCGACGCCGTGCGCGAGTTCAATGTGCTGCGCGACTCTTACGACGCAAGCTATGGCAAGCGTCCCGGAGCGCAGGTCGTAATTGTGACCCAGTCCGGCTCAAACCAGATCCATGGATCTCTCTTTGAATTTCTGCGCAACAACGCTTTCGACGCGCGCAACTTCTTCGATGGTGCTTCCGTGCCGGGCTTCGAGCGCAACCAGTTCGGCGGCTCAATAGGCACGCCCATCAAGAAGGACAAGACGTTCGTCTTCGCCAACTTTGAAGGATTCAACCAGCACCTGCACCAGACCGGCGTCGACCTCGTGCCCGACGCCAACGCGCGGCTCGGCTCGCTTCCGTGCAAGCTGGTCAGCCCTGCGCCGAACCCCTGCCCGGCCTCGGGACTGGCCTTCGTTGGCGTTTCTCCGCTGATCAACGCGTGGCCTGCACCATCGCCCGGCGCGCCCGATTTCGGTGGAATTTCGGAAGCTTTCAATAATCCTTTGCAGACCATCCGGGATGACTTCGGCACGGTGCGCCTCGATCACATCTTTTCGCCCAAAGACACGGTCAGCGCCATATACACCATCGACGACAGTGCCGACTTCACTCCCACCAGCACCAACGCGTACAGCACGGACGTCGAGAGCCTCCGCGAACAGGTCGCAAGCGTCGAAGAGACGCATGTCTTTTCTCCCACGCTGCTCAACACTGCGCGGATCGGCTTTTCCCGCGCGGGCTATTATTTCACCGGAGAACCTACACCCGGCTCTCCCGCGGCAACACTGCCCGGCTTCCTGACGGGAGAACCTGTTGGCGCTCTCGTCGTGGGCGGCAGCGCGGCCTCGAACCCCGCTGCTACGATCAGTCTGGCCGGAAGCAACAACGGCAGCAACCTTCCGGTGGCGCGGAATCTGTTCACGTATACCGACGGCATCTCTTACACGCACGGCCGCCATCAAATCACCGCGGGAGTATGGTTCCAGCGTCTGCAATCGAATGAAACCCTGGCGCTCAGCCAATTCGGACAAGCTACCTTCACGAGTCTCGACACTTTCCTGGCGGGGACTGTGGCGACTCTTCTCTTTGACCCCACGCCCACCGCAATGCACTGGCGGTCCTGGTTCGGCGCGTGGTACGTACAGGACAACATTCGATTGAGCCAGGGACTCACATTCTCAATCGGCTTCCGCGATGAATTCTCCACCGGATGGAATTCGTCGAATGGCCAGGCGTCCAACTACACCTACACCAACGGAATCATTTCGCCCCAGCCCACGGTCGGCAATTCGGTGTTCACCGTCAATAATGCGAAGTTCCTGCCCCAGCCGCGCGCCGGACTTGCCTGGAGCCCCTTCCGCAAAACCAATAAGACCGTCATTCGGGCCGGATTCGGCATGTACAACGATCTTCAGGATGCGCTCGGTTACCGCACCGATCAGAACGCCCCGTTCAATCCCACGTGGAGCGATCCGAACGTCCCGGTCGCTCAGCTTCCTCTCTCGCCTTCCGCCCCGCTGCCGGCGGCCGCCCACCTGGTGCCCGGTGGCGTGCAGCCAAATCTGCAAACCCCGACCCTCGTCTCCTGGTCGCTCCGGGTGCAGCAGCAGCTGACTGCCAATACCGCGCTGACAGTAGGGTATGTAGGATCTCACGGCTATCACGAAATCATCGGTATCGATGCGAACGAGCCTTTTCCGGCGATTTGTCCGGCAGCGCCATGCCCGGCCACCTATCCCGCCACTTTTCCCGCAGGCATTGCCGGTACGGCGGTTCCCGCCGGGACTTACTATGTGCCTACCGCGACGAAACCTACTGCTTCGCTCGCGAACACCTGGACTTACTTCTCGGAGGGCTCAAGCTCTTACAACGCGCTGCAGGTGGACCTGAACCACCGCTTCAGCGGCGGCCTTTCGTTGCGGGGCGTTTACACCTGGTCCAAGACGCTGGACGACGGGGATTCACTGAATGCCACGACCTCCGGAGGAGAACCGGCTTTAGCCTCGAATCCGTTTGACCTCAAGGCGGACAAAGGCCTGGCCAATTTCGATGTCAGGAACGTGGCCGTGATCAACGCGACCTACGCTCTGCCGTTCGGACACGGCCGGCATTTCGCGGGCAACTCCAGTGGTTTTGGGAGCGCGCTTGTGAGCGGCTGGACCGCCAACTCGATTGTGACGATGCAGGGCGGGTTCCCCTTCACGCCGCAGCTCAGCTACAACCCAACGAACAGCGGCGATACCCGGAATCCGGTGCGGCCGTTTGTTAATCCGGCGTTCACCGGACCGGTAATTCTCGGGAGCCCGAATCAGTGGTTCAACCCGAATGCCTTTCTGGCGCCGCCTAACGCCAGCGGCTTTGCGGGCAATCTTGGCCGGGATACCCTGCCGGGCCCGGGCCTCGCCACATGGGATTTTTCGCTTCTCAAAGAGACGCCCATTCGCGAGCGGGCCAGGCTGCAGTTTCGGGCCGAATTTTTCAACATTCTGAACCGCGCCAATTTCAATACGCCGAACGCTGTCGTCTTTACACCGACGGGGGTTTCACCCACGGCGGGAATTATCACCAGCACATCGACTACGTCACGGCAGATTCAATTCGGATTAAAGCTACTTTGGTAGGGGAAGCAGTTTCTTGTTCTGGTTTCTTGTTCTGATTTCTTATTCTGAAGGAGAAGCTTTGATCAAACAGCCTGTGCTTCTGCTGGCCGCTCTTTTACTGGCAGCCGGTTTACCCGGCCAAACCCCGAAGCGTGAAGTCACCGTGGCTGCGGCCGCGAACCTGAACGAAGTATTTCAGGCATTGGGGCCGCAATTTGAAGCCGCGACCGGCATCCACCCCGTATTCAGCTTCGCCTCGACAGCGCAGCTCGCACTTCAGATTGAGAATGGGGCTCCGTACGATGTTTACGCTGCCGCCGACGTTGAGCATGTCGACCAACTGGAGAAAAAACGCCTGCTGCTTCCAGGTTCACGGGCTGTCTACGCAACGGGAATCCTGGCTTTGTGGATTCCGCCCGGGAGTAAGGCAAAGATCGACGGCCCCGACGGTCTGGTTCAGCCGGCGGTGAAGGTGATTGCCCTGGCGAAGCCCGAGTTGGCGCCCTACGGCCTGGCCGCGCGCGAAACTCTTCAGCATTTGGGGATCTGGGATCGGGTGCAGTCCAGGGTTGTTTACGCGGACAACATCAATATGGCGAAGCAATACGGCGCATCGGGCAACGCCGACGCCGTTTTCACCGCATACTCCCTCGTGCTCAAAGAGGCGGGCAGGGTAATGCGGGTGGACGAGAAACTGCACAATCCGATCGATCAGGCGCTTGGCATCGTCGCCGCCTCGAAGCATCCGGACACAGCGCGGCAATTCGTCGATTTCCTGCTGAAGGGCCGGGGGCGCGGGATTCTGGGCAATTCCGGATACCGCCTGCCGGTTGCGAAGGCGAGCCCGTAGTGCGGAGCGGATGACGATTCGAACGGTTGAATGCGTTCACCCGCTACTTGAACGACTCTATTCCCGGCGCGACCCACGAGTACAGAAACGCAGCCACGTCGGGAAACAGGTGCACAATCAATCCGATCAGCGGAAGAATTCCCAGCGCAGTGATATGAAGCCAGAACTCGGCGTTCAATTCACCGGGCTTCGTGTGCGATATCTGGCTGAGAATCCAGTTGCGTTCCATGCCAGCGAAGACATAAACGACGATGCCGCCGGCGGCAACGAACAGCACGACGATATAACGGCCGATGAACAACGGACCCTGCGCGGAATAGGAATTGAGAACGGCGATCAGCAGCACCAGCAGAAATGAAATGGTCCAGACCACGCGCTGGGTCTGGCGAACCGCGTACGTCAAATAATTGCAGCACTGCAAAGCGACAAAATCGGCGGCGAAGCGGTGCTCTTTCTCGGGGATGGTTTCCTTGCTTTCATCAATGGCCCGGTCCTCGACGGGAGAGTTTTTCCAACCTGGCCACAGTTCCGTGACGAACAATTTCTCGGCAATGCGCGCCGCCTGTTCTTCATACACGCGGCGCGCGCCGGAGTAGATTTCCAAGGGCGCGTCGGGGGCGTCTGCGAAGCGGTCTCGGGTCAGCCCGAAAAACGAGACGGCGAGATCGGCTCCTTTGCTCGCGCCTGCCTGGCTGCGATTGTGAAGCGCCTCGCTCATCTGGACGGCGAGCGTGTGCCGGGGCGTCGACTTCCAGAAAGCCCATACCTGACGCCGGGGCCACCGGCGCGCGATGCGTGTGAACACGCTTCTCAGTGGGATCGACTCAATCAGAACCAACATTTTGCTGAGATTAAACCAGATGAGGACCGCGTCGTATCCCAAACAGGCGAGCGCCCAGATCAGTACGGCAACGGATGCCCTCAACCCCCAAATGTACGGTGCACTTTCGAAAGCCGGAAGGTGGCGCCACAGCAAAAACATCGAGACGCCCGTGACGAGCACGCACGTGACGATGCGCGTGAATCTATACTCGCCGGAAATCAGTTGGTTCGCCTCACGATAGTATGCCTGGAATGCCGGTATACCCTGAATACGATCCAACTTCAGGTGCGGACTGGTCCGGCCTGTGTCGGACCGGCGATGAAACTCCGCCAGCAGCCCGACGGCCAGGATGAGGCAGATCAGCAACAGCGGAAATGTTGGCGAGGAACTGGAATAGAGATGCAGAGATCGCCAGCGAAACATCGAATGGCCGGCGTCTGAGCCGTCGCATGAGAGCCACCAGGCGGTCAGAACGATCAAGTAGAGCGCCAGTGAAAACAAGGCGAGCGGATCGAGGTACCAGCCGAAAGACCTTCGATGTTCGTGCAGGCGCTTCACGGCAACGTACACGAGACCGATAAGCGGCGCCACAAACGCCACTCCGAGCAGTACCACGGTCCATTTCTGGCCCCACGGGGCTTTATGCCATTCATAAAACCCGGGAACGCCGAGCATCCAGGGAATGGCACTGATGAACAAGCACGCTCCTGCGAACAGCGGAAAGCGGATCGCCTTCTCGCCTGCGGATCCTCTCCATACCGGCCATGAAATTCTGTTGGTGGGTTTCAGGCAGAGGAAGATAATGCATCCGGCGATGATGGCGAAAATCGTAAGTCGCGATGTGATGTACCACCCGGCGGAAGCGAAGGGTTGAGGCAGTTCGCCCGAAACCGTGCGAGCCGGATTCTCTTCCATCCAGTCTGAGGCGCCAGTGATCTTTATCCAGTCGATCGGCGAAAACCCGAATCGCGTTAATTCCAGGAGCCAAAGACCCGGATACCCTGTATCGTCCGGCTTCAGCCCGGCGTATCCCCGGAGGGCATTTTCCGTGTGAGTGTTGCTCCCTGCAACAAGGTGCCAGAGTAACAACTGGGTCACATTAAAGAGACCCTGCAGATTTCCAGACGGCAAGCTGTAACGGCTGGCCAGAGGGTTCGAGCTCAAAGCCTCGTCTCCCTCGAAAAACATCGGATAGGTGGATAAAAAAAGCGCGCCCGCGAGCGATCGCTGCGACGCGGCAGGCAGAAAAAGCAGATCGGTGTCGCCGCCGACGACGACCCGGATGTTGGGAGTCTGCTGACGCAGAAACTGGGCCAGAAACAATTCATCCAAAGAGTTCGTGGCCGCAATGTATGCCAGGCGGATTCCCCTGCGCTTCAAATCCTCGGTTATGGCGCCCACCTCGGCGCTCTGCACGACGGGCGTATCGGTATCCGAAAAGACAGGGATGCTGTCTTCTCCGCGGCTGGGATCGTTAAGCGAAAGTTCGATCGAAGGGATTGGGTTCGGATACCGGCCGCTTACGCCTGGACTGGCTCGCTGGTAAGCGTTTCGCAGATGAGAAATGTCCCTGGGGAACTCATAAATCGCGACTCGCTGTGCAAGAGCGGAACGGAGAGCTTTGGCCTCTTCCACGCTGAATCCACTTTCCTGCTCTACCAGATACGCTACCGATTGCGCGGAAATGGTATACGTGCGGAGCAATGACAGGAACCCATTCTCTATATCAACGCCACTCAAAATCCCGCTGTGGAAGGAAAGGCCCGTCCGCTTGTAAAAAGCGTCGGCTGCGCTGCGGCTGGACACCGAGCCTCCGTAGGCGACGGGATACAAACGGTTCTGATGCTCCTCGTTTCCACCTGTCCATCGCGACACCGCGTGTGAAAGCGATGGGAAAGACCCCGAAAACGAAGGCGCCAAGAGACCGATTTTCGTTCTGGACGACAGGAGGTCGGCGATATTCAAGGCAGCCGTGAACGAGTCTTCCGAGGCCCCGCCGGTCGGCGTCTCCGGAACCAGCAGCACAAACAGGCAGCGAGTCCGCCCATTGCCTGCGTCGGAGCGAAACGCCAAAATGCCCGGCAGCGACTCCTGATCCCGCTCCAATCTCCGCTGCTGGCGTCTCACGTTAATGTCCGGTTCCGACCCATCAAATGGGTCGAGCCAGGGAAGCCATTGCCGCGCGAATGCCCATCCATCCTCCTCCGCCGCCCGCTCGATCGAATCGACTTGCCCATCGAAGAACAATGCCAGACGAGTGTGAACCGGATCCGCAACGGTTGCGACAAGCGACCAGGAGTCGTCCGAGTCGCTGCCCGAGCAGGTCGAAGAATCGATCCCGAAAAGACTCTGAAGCGGCGCTACGCCCTTCGCCGAAAAAGCCGGCGACGTCAATGCCTGGACAATGGGCTTGAGATCGTCGTCTTTGGATGGAACCGCAGTCCCGCCCGACGTTCCGAAGAACGCTTGCGTCGCCAGCCAGGGTCCTTCGCGCGCGTTCTCGCGGTTATCTTCCTCTTTGGAATCTGTCTTTTTGGACGCGCGCTCCTGGCCGGAACCGGACGGCGAGTTTCGGCTCTCTCCCCCAGGCGGATTCATCGTATGGACGGCCACGGCCAGCAGCGCGAAAAGCCCCGTAGTCAGTCCCAGATTCCGTCTCATAAAGTCGCGAAGCGCTCAGCGCATCGGGAAATTGCGCTTCGGCCCGATTGTCTAATTTAATACGATAAAGAGAATTTCTCAATTTGTTTTCCGGAAAATGAGGTTTCCGTTATCGCGCGATCGGAGTGTTTTGATGAAGCAGCTTGTTTTCGAACGCTTCCCACTCGAGGCTGCGGTATTCGATCTGGTGAGTGATCCGGTGATTTTCGCCGGTCAGGGTATGGCTGATCTTTGTGCGGGCATTGCTTCGTTGAGTATAAAGTTTGAGATATCCCAACGAGACTGAAAGTCCCACGTTCGGGTCCGACGGAAGGATATCGGACGGCAGAGCCCGGTCCTGGTCGAGGTAAGGCAACCTTTCCTGCTGATAGAGGTCGTTCTCCCAAACTGCCCGCTCGTTGGCCGGCTTCCCGTATTTCTCCATCAGAATCGGCTCGATGGCCCTGAAATCGACAATGAAATCGTTCAATTCGGTGTGTTCCGCGTTAGAAACGTATTTCGCGCGCACCAGCTTGTCGTTCGCAAAAATGTAGATCAGCCGGCCGCTCAGGTCCGCCGTCCCGGCTGAGTCGTATTTGATAACCATTTCGCCATTCTCCTGGCGAATTTCGGCGGGCGGATCCGGCTCCGTCGCCTGTGCCTGCGACATGCCCCAAACGGCATGGCGGAAGTCCGGCTCAGGCTTGTTCTGCGCCCAGAGCGGGTACGCGAGCGCCAACGAGACGAGGCCTGCGGCGGCCGGAAATCGAGCTGATGGTCTCGTCATTTGCGTCCCGATCACAACCAGTATATGGCCCGGCGGAACACCGCAATCGAATTCCTGGTCCTGCACCGTAACACTTTCTTTACATTCAACGTCTTGGGTTGTTACAACAGAGCATAGACAGCGAATGGATACCGATTTCCTGAAGTGGATCGACCGCCAACAGGGGCGCCAGTATGAGCTGCACTCGCGGCATGTCAATCCGGTATTCGTCAAAATGCTGCGGACGATTGGGTTCGACAAAGGGTATGTCCGGGGCGAAGGTTCCTACTTGTATGACGAGGACGGCAACCGTTACCTGGACCTCCTGACCGGCTGGGGAGTGTTCGCGCTGGGCCGGAATCATCCTAAGGTGAAGTCCATCCTGGAGCAGGTTCTGTCGCGCGAAATGCCGAACCTGGTGCGCATGGAATGCTCCCTGCTGGCCGGCCTGGTGGCCGAGAAACTCACCGGCCACACGGCATCGGAAACCGGCGCGGGCCTGAGCCGTGTATTCTTCACCAACTCAGGGACCGAGAGCGTTGAGACCGCGATCAAGTTTGCGCGGTGCGCCACGGGCAAACAGAGGATTGTGTACTGCGACCAGGCGTTCCACGGCCTGACGGTGGGGTCGCTTTCGCTGAACGGCGCGGATTTTTTTCGCGAACGTTTCGGGGATCTGATGCCGGGAACCGAGGAGGTGCCGTTCAACGATCCGGCGGCCCTCGAGCGGGCGCTGTTCCGCAAGGATGTGGCCGCGTTTATCGTCGAGCCGGTGCAGGGCAAGAACTGCAGGGTTGTCGCCGATGGCTATCTCGCCGAAGCGCAAAGACTATGCCGCAAAGCCGGCGCATTGCTGGTGATCGATGAAGTGCAGAGCGGTCTGGGCCGCACGGGCAAATGGTTCGCCTACCAGCACTGGCCGGAAGTGGAACCGGATATTATCTGCGTGGCCAAGGCGCTTTCGGGCGGCTATGTTCCGGTCGGCGCCGTGATTACGACGCCGGGAATCATGGATACGGTGTTCGATTCGATGGAGCGTTGCGTGGTCCACTCGAATACTTTCGGCCAGAACGATCTGGCGATGGCGGCCGCGCTGGCGACGCTGTGTGTGATGGAAGAAGAGCGTCTGGTGGAGAACGCAGCCACGCTTGGCCAATATGCAATGGAGTCGCTGGCGGAAATGGGACGCAGCTGCCCGTTTGTGGACGAGGTGAGGGGAAGAGGTCTGATGTTCGGGATCGACTTCAAGCGTCCCGAACATTCGATCAAACTGAAAGCCGCCTGGGATACCCTGCATAAGCTGAATTTCGGCGTCTTCAGCCAGATGATCACGGTGCCTTTGCTGCAGGAGCACCGAATTCTGACGCAGGTGGCCGGCTATCACACGGAAGTGATCAAGTTCCTGCCTCCGCTGAACATTGCGAAGAGCGATATCGACTGGTTCCTGGCGGCGATGGGCAAGGTCCTCGAGGATATCCAGCAGGTTCCCGGCGCGGCTTGGAATACGATGGCCGCGATGGCTAAAGGGGTGGTGCGGGCGCAGATGTCGGCCTGAGCACTCGGGCTGAAGCCGCGTATGCCTGACTGCTAAAACGTAAATCGCGCCACTAAAACGCCCTGCCGGGGCAGAATGTTGGCGCCGCTCGACTGGGTGAAGGTCGTCGTGTTCATATAGCCGAAGCCCGAAATCGCAATGCCGGTTAAAGGATTGCGCTGCTGCGAGGCGGCGGCGTTGGTTGCCGTCGGGTTGTTCCAGAACGCGCGGTTGAAGACATTGCTGAATTCCATCCGAACGTTCAGCGCATAGCGTTCTTTGATCCTTCAGGTGCGCCCGAGGTTCATGTTTTCGGTCGGGCGGCGCTGGGTCCGGTAGTCGTTGTAATACGCGGCCGAGGTGCCGAATTGCCCAGCGGGAGGATCGACCCACGCGGCTGGATTCAAGGTGAACGTCGTGCTCGGGTTGTAGCAGCCGCAGTTCAGGTTGGATACGGTGTACAGGGGTTGGCCGGGAACGCGATTGGCAAACGTCCCGGAGGTGGCTCCGGGGCCGCCCGGAATCGCATCGAACAGAATGTTGTTCAGATTGTTGTTGGCGAAAGGCGACTGGATGGGCAGGCCGCTGGCGTACTGCAAAAACATTCCGTAGGTCCAGTCGCGAGCCAGCCAGGAGGCGGCCGTGCCAAAGGTTCCGCTGCCGATCGAAATCTTTGGCGTGACGTAGGTCAGCGAGATATTGAATACCAGTGGCTGGTCGTACTCCGATATGTACTTGTTGTTCGGGCGATTGAAGATGTTGTTCGTCAGAGCGTTGCCGCTCGTGCCCGGGTTTGCGTCGCGCTCGGTACCCATCGTGAGTGTCTTCTGTTTGGCGAACGTGCTCACGAAGGTGACGCCGCGAGAAAGGCGCTTGGTGACTTTGACCTGCAGAGCGTTGTACCATGTGTCGCCCAGGGGCGCCCAGTAATCGAGAATCGTTCCGAACTGCGGGAACGGGCGGAGAGACTGCGCGAGCGATTGAGTCAGCGGGAATGTCGGGTAAGGGGCTTTGAACCCTCTTGACAGGGCCCCGCTCAGCGGTCCGCTCAGAAGGGCGAGGTCGGCGGGACTGTTCAGATTGAGGCCGTCCGCCGTGAGCGTGGCCGGGTTGATGGCGTTGATGTTGGAGAGAGAGGGCGCATACCACCAGATGCCGCGGTTGCCGATGTAGGAAACGTCGAGCGCGAGGTCTTTGAAGATTTCGCGCTGGATACCGGCGCTCCATTGATACTGGCGCGCGGGACGGCCCGCATTTGGGTCGAGGAAGACGGGCACGGGCGAGGTGGCCGGATTGCCGCTCGGGTTGAACTGGCTGGGGTTGTAATTCGGCCAGGGGGTGGGATAAATTCCCGGGACGGCGCCGATTCCCTGCGAGAGCGTCGTGACCGGCTGGCCGAGGCTGGAGGTAGTGATGCCGTTGGCCGCCGACGATGGAATCGTCGTGTTGGCATTGTTGTTACTTTCCGTGGGCGCATAAATGATCCCAAAGCCCGAGCGGAACACCGTCTTGGGAATAAACTGATACGCGACTCCCAGGCGCGGGCCGAAAGCCCAAGGATAATTCTTCGCCAGATTGCAATCGCAATGCCCGGGTCCGCTGCCCTCGAAGACAACGGCGCCCGGAATGCCTCCCAGAGCCGGGTTCGGGGTGGTGGGCGAGAAGTAGGGATTGCGGCCGTACTGTTCCTGCAGGTAAGTCGAGTAATCGTAGCGCAGGCCGTAGTCCACGGTCAGCTTGTGAGTCACCTTCCAGGAATCCTGTACATAGGCGCCGAAAACCTTCTTGCCGAGGCGCGGGTCGATCGGGTTCTGGATTGAGACGTTATTGACCAGGCCGAGCAGGAAACTGGCGTAGCCGAAGCCCGGAGGATTGGCGCCCCCGACGGCGGATCCGCTGATGATGGGCCCGGTCTGGTTTGTGGAAAAGCCGTAGCTGCCCGAAGAATTCGCTTTACTGATTCCGGGGTACCCTTCGAAACGGATCTCCGCGCCTGCCTTGTACGTATGGTTCCCGCGGACCTTCGTCAGACTGGCATTAAACGACGGCACCTGGCTGATGTTGGTGGCATATGCGGCCGAACCGAAGTTCATCATGCCTCCCTGGCCGCTGCACGAGCTGACCGTGCCGCCCGAGCACAAGCCGGAGATCGGGGGGAAAAAGATGTTTGTCAGGCCTCCAGTGAGTCCCACGCCCGTGGCGGCGTTGTAGTTGGGTACGTTGCCTTCCTCATTCACGGTGGGAACGAAGAAGTAGTTCGAGCGATAACCGCCGCCGAGGTGCAATAGCAGGGTCGGGGAGAGCGTGTAGTCGTAATTCAACCGGTAAAGCGGAGCGTTCTGGAAGGTTCCGAGGTTCGTGGCCAGCGGGTCGGGCAAGCCATCGATCTGGCCGAAGGTGGCGGAAATCGGCGCGGTGGTTTGGGTTCGCTGCCAGAAAAAGGACAGCCTGCCGTTGTTACCCACCGTCTGATCGAGCTTCACGGAAGGAATCTGCGTGACGCGGGTGGTCGGAATATCGGGGATGAAATTATTTACCACGCCGCCATTCTGCGGAGCGGGGAAAAGGCTCTGTATCTTCACGGCGACGGGATCGAAGCGGCTGGGAGGGATGACATTGTTCGGAAACGGATTGCGGTAGGTGGTGCCGTTCGAGGCTACGTAAGTGGAGGCGGGATCGAAGACCTCTCCCTGGAAAACACTGGGTCCACCGGCGTAAAGGGGAATAGCGGGGGCGTTGGCCGGAATGGCGGCGCTGAAGTCGCCGTTGCGATAAGCGGTGGTCGGCACGGTTTCGGACTGAACGATCCCCAGCGCTTCCCGGAACTGCTCGAAATTAAAGAAGAAAAACGTCTTGTCGTGACCGTTATAGATCTTCGGAAGCCAGACCGGGCCGCCTATGGTGAAACCGTAATCGTTGCGGCGATTGCGAGGCCGGGCGGTGCCGGTGAAGTTGTTGTTGGCGTTCAGGTCTTCGTTGATGAAGTAATCGTAGGCGCTCCCATGGAACTGGTTGCCGCCCGACTTCATGGTGAGGTTGAAGACACCGCCGCCGGCCTGGCCGTATTCCGCGGCGTAATTGCTGGTCTGTATGGCGATTTCCTGGATGGCGTCCACGCTGGGCTGCGTCTGGGCCGCGACCCCTGGGGTACCGGTGTTGGAGGCGTCCTGTCCCTCGATGCGGAAAGACTGCGTATTGTCGGGCGCGCCATTGATTCGGACTTCCGCATTGGCGATGAAGTAAGTGCCGGGGACAAGGTTGACCATCGCGTTCGGGTTGCGGATGCCGGCGCTTCCCGCCTGGCTGGCGCCGATTCCCAATACAGGCAAATCGTCGAGGCTTTCAGCGCGGATGTCATGGCGAACATCACCGGTTTCGGTGTTCAGCAAAGTTGCGGCTGCCGTTATGGTGACGGATTCCGTCGACGCGCCCACCTCGAGCGCAATGTCGACACGAAGGACTTGTGCCACCTCGACCGTCAGGCCCGCGCGCGTATATTTCTTAAATCCCGGCGCCGACAGAGAGATTTCGTACGGCCCGGCAGGTAACTGGGAAATCGTGTAGTTGCCGGTAGTGGAAGTCGCGCCGTCGTACACGACGCCGGTCACTGAATTCTTTGCCTGAAGCGGGACACTGGAGATCACCGCACCGGTTGAATCGGTAACGGTACCGGTGATGGTGCCGCGGTCGCTTTGTGGAAATGCCGCCGTTGCGATAAAAAAAAATCCAAATATAAAGATATGCTTTTTCATGAAACCACCCCTCGCTTCCGCGTGCATCAAAGACTTTCAGCGACGATATAAGAGTTTTGAGTTCGAGTCAAGCGACAGGCGCAGTGTTTGAAGTTGGCGCAGTGACAGGCGTTTACATTTTGCCGGTGCGTTTTGTCGATTGCGCGTTGACGGGCTTTGAGATGGTGGCGTCGTTTCCCCACGTGTCGTTTTCCCACGAAACCTTTTCCGCCCGCAGTGCGACAATAGATTCATGCGGTTTGCCTTCATTCGGGCTGCGGCGCTGGGGTGTGTCTGTGCGCTGGCGAGCCTCGCGCAACAGCAGCTCACTGTGGATAAGCTTGTGGAATTCATCACGTCTTCCGTCAGCCAGAAGATGCCGGACAAGGACGTTGCCGGCGTTCTGGCGAACATGAGGTTGACGGAAAAGCTCGACCTGCGAATCGTCGAAGACCTCCAGGGCAGGGGAGCCGGGCCCAAGACGGTCGCGGCGCTGAGCCGTTTGGCCGAGGCATCGGCGACTCTGCAGCCGCCTCCGCCGAAGGTGGCGGCGCCCAAACCGAAGCCGATCCCGCCGCCGTCTTATGAGGAGCAGCAGAAGGTCATCGAGGAAGCGCGCCAGTACGCGCTCAACTATTCGAAATCGCTGCCGGATTTCATCTGCCTCCAGGTGACGCGGCGCTATGTCGACCGGCATTACAAACCGGGTACTGAAGGCTCCTGGGCGGTCAGCGACCGTCTGGCGGAGAAACTCAGCTACTTCGACCAGCATGAGAAGTATGAAGCCATCAGCCATAACGACACTTCGCTTTATGGCAAAGAGACCGATTCGCTCGGCGGGGCGCTTTCACGCGGCGACTTCGGAACGCTTTTGAGAGAGATCTTCGAGCCGGAATCGAGCGCCGAATTTCATTGGGAGCGCTGGGGTAACCTGAGCGGCCATCTCTTCCACGTTTACACCTTTGCGATCGACCAGCCGCATTCGAAAGAAACCATCGACTACAACCGCGGCGCGGCAAAGACGACACCGGGGTACCACGGCGAGATATTCGTCGAAAAGGGTCCCAACGTAATCTGGCGGATTACCGTGGAACCGGAGCCGCCGGCCACCTTCCCGATCCAGAACATTCACCAGGTGCTCGACTACCGGTATACCGATATCAGCGGCCAGACGTTTCTGCTGCCGCTGAACGGAACGATCGTCATGCGCGCGGACGGCGTCGGGACTAAAAACGAGATCGATTTCCGCAGCTACCGGAAGTACTCCGCCGACACGTCGATCACGTTCGACGATTCGGACGATGGGAAAGACAAGCCCGACTCGAATCAGAAGCCGAACGCTCCGGATCAGAAACCCAACGCTCCGAAACAGTGACAATCGCATCCCATTCGATGCCGCGCGCCGTCAGAATATTAATCCTGACGCTGGCGATATTTGCCACGCTGAGCGTATCGGTTGCGTCCGCTTCGCATATCGATTCGTCTCCCAACGGCTGTAACATCTGTTTTGTCGCGCACACGGTGGCTTTCGAGACGCCTTCCGCGCAACCTGTCTGCGGCCCGGAGATCATGGGCCGCGCCCCGCTGGTGACGCCTGTAATCGGTTATCAGGCCTGCGCCAGCCGGCCTTCCTGCTCCCGTGGCCCTCCCCCTCGTTTCGTGTCGTTGGCTTATTGAGCCGCGTGATTCGCAAGTTCGCGAAAGCAGACACAGGGAAGAGGGGAAATGAGACGTATTGCATTTGTATTTTTCGCGTTGTTATCCGCGGGAACCGGCGCCATCCCGGCGTTCGCGCAGGGCATGGGCAACTCGGGGACGATCACCGGGACGATTACCGACCCCAGCGGAGCCACCATCGCGGGCGCAACCGTCGAGATTCAAAACAAAGTCACCGGCTACGACAAGACCGCGACCACCGATTCGGCCGGCGCGTTCAAGTTTCTCGGCGTTCCGGAAAACAACTATCACACCGAGGTCAGGGCGGCTGGGTTCCGGGATCATATCGAAGACATCATGGTCCGGACTACCGTTGCGGTGAACCTCAACATCGCGATGGCGCTGGCGTCATCCACCACGAGCGTCGAAGTGCATTCCGACACCGATCTCGTCGAATCGGTTCCAACCGCGCATGTGGACATCGATTCCTCGCAGTTCGAAAAGCTGCCTATGAGCTCCGTGGCCTCCGGGCTGGGCTCGGTCGTCGCGCACTCCGCGCCGGGCATCATTGAGGACTCCAACGGGTTCATACACCCGCAGGGCGATCACGCGCAGACGCAGTTCGTTTTCGACAATCAGCCGATTACGGACCAGCAGAGCAAGCAGTTCTCGACGTCCATGCCCGAAAATGCGATCGCGTCGGTGGAAGTCATTACCGGCGCGCCGCCCGCCGAGTACGGCGACAAAACCAGCCTGGTGATCAACGCCATCACCAAGAGCGGCCTGGGCGTCGACAAGTCGTTTGGGAGCTTCTCGGCCAGCTACGGCTCCTTCGGCACCACATCGGAGAGCCTCACATTCGGCGAGGGCGGCAAGAACTGGGGCGAATTCATTTCGATCAACGGCGTGCGCTCCGGCCGGTACCTCGATCCACCCGAGTTTTCCGCTCTGCACGACGTCGGGAACAACGAGACGATCTTCAACCGCCTCGACTTTCAGCCGGATCAGAACGATTCGCTGCACCTGAATCTGTTTTTCGCGCGCGCCTGGTTTCAGACCCCCAATACATACGATCAGCAGATCGCCGGGCAAGACCAGCGCGAACTGATTATGAGCTATAACATCGCTCCCGGCTGGGTCCGCATTTTGAATGCGCACTCCACCATTACGGTCAACCCCTACATCCGCCGGGACGAGGTTCATTACGACCCCAGCCGCAACCCGTTCGCCGATCTGCCAGCGACCGTGGGCGAGGGCCGACAGTTGATGAATGCGGGCATCAAGGCCGACTATGCCTGGGTCAACCATCACAACAATTTCAAGGCCGGCGTGCAGGTTCAGCAGACGTTCCTCAACGAGAATTTTTTCCTGGGTATCACCCAGCCGGGTTTTGTCGCCGGCAACAACGATCCCGGGCTGGCGCCTTACGATCTGACGACCGGCGGCCACCTGTTCACGTTTGCCGGCCACACGGACGTAAAAGAATATGCCCTTTACGCACAGGACAACCTGACCTTCGGCGGCCTGAATATTCAGGCGGGAGTGCGCGCGGACTTCTACCGCGGACTCACGGCCGGGCAGGCGCTTGAGCCGCGCCTGGGCATTTCTTATCTCCTCAAGCCGACGAACACGGTCTTTCGCATTTCGTACTCGAAATTTTACGAGACGCCGTACAACGAGAACCTCCTGGTTTCGAGTGAGACAGGCGCCGGCGGCCTCGCCGGCAATGTGTTTGGTGCATTCGGAACGGAGCCGCTGAAGCCTGGGACGCGGGACCAGTACAACGTCGGGCTGCAGCAGGGTATCGGCAGGCACCTCCTCGTGGATGCCGGCTACTTCTGGAAATACACCCACAATGCGTTCGATTTCGACAACCTCTTCAATACGCCCATCGCCTTTCCGATCGAGTGGCGCAAAAGCAAGATTGACGGCGCCGCGGCGCGCGTGACCCTGACGGACATCCACGGATTCACCGCGTACATGGTTCTGGGGCACACGCGCGCGCGGTTTTTCGGCCCCGAAAACGGCGGCCTGATCTTCAATTCCCCGCTCGATACTTCCGTCTTTCGCATCGATCACGACCAGGCGCTCGAACAAACCACAAATCTGCGTTACCAGCCGAAGAAGAACGGGCCGTGGGCGTCTTTCACGTGGCGTTATGACAGCGGGGAGGTCGCCGGAGCGGTCTCCAATCTGGCCGATGTTTACGCGCTCACGGGCGATGAGCAGGCGTCGATCGGGTTCCACTGCGGATCCACTTACGCCACCATCTACAGCCCGATTACCTCATGCGCCGGCGGCAACGCGGCGGCGACGCTGGTGCGCATTCCCGCCGCGGGCACCGAAAACGACGACACCAATCCGCCGCGCGTTGCGCCGCGGAATCTGTTCGACGCCGCCATCGGCGACGACGATCTGTTTCACACCGACCGTCTGCGTTACCGGGCGCAGTTTACCGTCGTGAACCTCACCAACGTGGTAGCGCTGTATAACTTTCTCTCGACCTTCAGCGGCACCCACTTCGTCAGCCCGCGGGCGTATACAGCCGAATTCGGCATCGTCTGGTAGTCGAGACCGTTTTTCCGCGAACTTCCTAATGTTCGTGATCCAAACCGCCGATTAGATCATCGGTATGTTTGAATGGAAATCCGAATACAGCGTCCGGCTTCCCGAAATTGACGCTCAGCACCAGCGACTCTTTGCCTTGGCCTCCGAACTGCATGTTGCGATGTCGCAGGGCAAAGGCAAGACAGTCCTCGAACCGGCGCTTGCGCGCCTGATCGAATACACCAAAGTGCACTTCGCGGATGAGGAAAAGCTCATGCGGAGGTATAACTACCCGGACAGCGACGCCCACAAGATCCTGCACGACCAGCTCACCGCCAAGGTGCTCGATTTTCAAGACAGATTTGTCCACCAGGAGGCATGCCTGACGGTCGACTTGATGGAATTCCTGCAGAATTGGCTGGCGCACCACATCAATGGCTCCGATCAGAAGTATTCTGCCGATCTCCGCGGGAAGGGCGCGGCTTGATCGCGATTCACGCAGGCTCGTCCGCGAGGAGAAGATCGCGATGCGGTTGCTCCCGATTCCGGACGTGTGTGGTGGCTCGCTCAAATGAACGCGCGGCGCGAAGCCGCCGAAGCCGCGGGCCGTCCTCACGGCTGTTCAGGTGATCGCTCTGGCTTGCGCGGTCGGTCTGCCGGGAGTCTGCTTCGGGGCGACGTCCTGGTGGTTTCAGTCGGCGCTCGGCCGCATCGAATCGAGACTGGCCGGTTTTGACGTCAAGGCTGCTGGCCGCGTGTACCGGCGGCTCGGGGGCAGTTCAGTTATTTCGTTCCTAAGCGTCCAGCACGCCGCGCAGCCTGCGCCCCAGCGCTTCCGCGGTGAACGGTTTCTGAATCAACTGGGTTTCACCCGCCAGGATGCCGTGGCTGGCGATCATGTCATCCGTGTAGCCCGACATGAACAGGATCTTGAGCCGGGGGTTCATCTCACGGAGCTTGTGGGCCAGATCGCCCCCGCTCATCTGGGGCATGATTACGTCCGTCAGCAGCACGTCTATGGCGCCCCGCCGCTCGCGCCAAATCCGCAGCGCGGTCTCGCCGCAATCCGCAACCAGAACCTTATAGCCCAGCTTCTTCAAGACGGTCTCTGCCAGGGCGCGAACGCCAGGCTCGTCCTCGACCAGCAGCACCGTTTCCAGGCCAACCGGCGTCCCATCGTCCGGGACAGGCGGAAGGCCTTCCGCTTCGCCTGCCGCAAGCGGAAAATAGATCCGGAATCTGCTGCCCCGACCCGGCTCGCTTTCGACGTCGATGTCGCCGCCAGCCTGGGAAATCACGCCGTATACGGTCGAGAGTCCAAGGCCCGTCCCCTTACCCTGGTCTTTGGACGTGAAAAAAGGCTCGAACATCCGCGCCTTGGTGGAGTCGTCCATGCCAATCCCGTTGTCGCGCACCTCAAGCAGGACGCTTAACGGCGGGAACCCGGGCCGCTCCGCGGGCTCCGGCAGAATGCCGCACTCAATCTCGAGCATCCCGCCGAGAGGCATCGCGTCCCGGGCGTTCCCCGCCAGATTCATCAGCACCTGCTCCATCTGATGAGCGTCGGCGCGGATGAGACAGGGCTCGTGCCCGACGCGCACGCTGAGATCGACGTGCTCTCCGATCATCCGCTGCAGCAGGCGTTCCATGTTGCGCACCAGGTCTCTGAGATCGAGCACCTTGGGCTGAGCCGCCTGGCGCCGGCTGAACGCCAGCAGCTGGCCGGTCATTCCGGAAGCCCGGCGCGCGGAGTTGAGAATCTCCTGCATGTAACCCGCGAGACGGTCGGGCGGCGCATTCCCGAGACTCTCCAGCGCCAGCTGCCCGTAACCCGAGATCACCGTGAGGAGATTATTGAAATCATGCGCTACCCCACCGGCCAGGCGGCCGAGCGCCTCCATTTTCCGCGCCTGAGTGAGTTGCTCTTCCAGAATTCGGCGCTCCGTGATATCGATCCCGATACCGCCGACCAGCGCGACCTTCCCGTCTTCAAGGATCGGAAATTTGTAAATCAGCCACCAGTGGGGGCCATCCGGATGCGTCGCGGGCTCGACAAACTCCACCGGGCGGCCGCTGGCGATTACCGAAGCGTCACTCTCACGGTGGCGGGCGGCGGCCTCGGCCGGCCAGATGTCTTCGTCCGTCCCGCCGACGATCTCTTCGGGGCGTTTCCGGAACCTCGACCAGGACGCGTCGTTGTAGTAAACGTATCTCCCGGTCAGATCCTTGATGAACGCAATACCCGGAAGATGGCGCATGAAGGCGCTGAATCTCTCCTGGCTTTGACGGAGCGTCTCCTCCCAGAGCTTGCGTTCGGTAATGTCGATGACCGTTGAAACGAGCGTGCCGCCAACCTGTCCGGGCTGTGCATCGAACAGGCGGATATTGAGCAGCGCCCAGCAGCGCGAATTGTCGCGCCGGCGGAAGCAGACCTCGGCCTCCCGTATTTCGCGCGAAACGCTCACTCGGCGCAGCAATCCGTCGCGTTCCGATGGCTCGTAGTAAAGCTGGGGCGCGCGCATGCCCCGCATCTCTTCCACGGATGAATATCCCAGCATTCGCACCAGGGCGTTGTTGCAGTCGAGGATTCGCCCGTCCACCGTGGTGTGGACGATTCCGGCGAGATTTCCCTGATAAATGAAATCGCGAAGCTGATCGGTCGATGCCGCGCTGAGTTCGCGTTTCTTGCGGGCCGTGATGTCCCGGAATACCAGAACCGCGCCGCGAATACCTCCCGCGTTCCCATAAATCGGCCGCGCTCCGCACTCCACCCAGAAACTGGTTCCATGAGGCGCGGGACGAACCAGATATTCGATACGGTGGATCGTTTCACCACGCAATGCCCGCGCCGGGGCCAGCTGCTCGGGCGTCAGTATTTTCTGGGTTTCGGAATCGCAGACCCTGATGGCTTTGCACAAAGGCCCGGCCTCCAGGGGCAAGCCGCGCCCGGTCAGCCAGCGGGTGGCTTCGGCACTTATAAACACGATCTGGCGGCGGATGTCGAAGGCGAGCAGCGGATCCGGGATGGCATCCCACGCCGCGCTCAGGACCTGTTCCGCGGCAGCGCCGGATTCCAAACCGGATTCCAAAAAGGCGGAAATCAGTTCCCGCGCAATCGCCTTTTCGGAGGTTTCCAATTACAGGGTTCCTGAACCTTGAATTGTAACGCCGGCGGGAGCCCGATGCCCCTTGGGCGCGCCTCGGAAAAGTACGGTTCAGAACGAACCGATCGAAAGAACGCCGCAACCCGATTTGATATGCTGGCATGTTGGATGTTTTCCCTCCGGCCGCATCGGGCGCGCCGGAGCATCTCCCGGAGTTTTCTCAAATGTCAGGTCATTCAAAGTGGGCGACAATCAAGCACAAGAAAGCCGCCCTCGACGCCAAGCGCGGCAAGACGTTCACCCGTCTGATCAAGGAAATACAGATCGCGGCGCGATCCGGCGGCGATCCCGACGGTAATCCCCGGCTGCGCACCGCAATCCTGGCGGCGAAGAACGTTTCCATGCCTTCGGACAATATCAAGAAGGCGATCATGCGCGGCACCGGCGAACTGGAGGGCGGACAGATCGACGAAGTCATGTTCGAAGGCTACGGTCCCGGCGGGGCGGCTGTTTTGGTCTCCGTCGCCACCGACAACCGCAACCGCACGGTCAGCGAGATCCGTCACTTGTTCTCGAAGAACGGCGGGAATCTGGGCGAGCAGGGCAGCGTCGCATGGATGTTCGAACGCAAGAGCCAGATCGTCGTTGAAAAAGAAAACGCCACCGAGGATCAGCTGATGAGTCTGGTGCTCGATGCCGGCGCGGAAGATTTGAAAGACGGCGGCGATTCGTGGGAAGTGATCTCCGATCCGTCCATGCACGAAGCCGTGCTGGATGCGATTCAGAAGGCTAAAATCGAGACGGTTTCGGCGGAAGTGGCGATGGTTCCGAAGAACCTGATGAAACTCGAAGGCAAATCGGCCCAGGGGATGCTCAAGCTCAGTGAAGCGCTGGAAGAGCACGACGATGTGCAGAATGTCTATTCGAACTTCGACGTCAGCGAAGAGCAAGTCGAGGCTCTGGCATAACGTGAACTGAAGACGGACGCCCGAATGCGGGTCTTGGGAATCGATTGTGGGACAGAGCGAACCGGCTACGGCGTTATCGACAGCGATGGCCGGGCGCATCGCATGGTGGCGGCTGGATGTATCCGCTCCTCCCCGCGCGACCCTCTGGAGCGGCGTCTTCTCAACATCGCCGGGACTCTGCGGGACTTGATCGCCGAATATCGCCCGGATTCCGCCGCGGTGGAAGAAGTCTTTTTCGCCGTTAACGCGAAAAGCGCGCTGAAACTCTCTCATGTACGCGGCGTGGCGCTGCTGCTGATCGCCGAAGCCTCGGTCGATCTGGCGGAATACTCGCCTCTTGAGGTCAAAATGAGTGTGGTCGGATACGGCCGCGCCGAGAAGTCGCAGGTCCAGCAAATGGTTGCGTCGCTGCTCCGATTGGCGCAGCCGCTGGCGTCGGAGGATGCGAGCGATGCACTTGCGATCGCCATCTGCCACGCGACGCACGCGCCGTTTCTTGCGCTGGAGGCTCGCGCTTGAGCTCCTGCGTTCGCGGGCTGCCGGCGATTGTCGGGGCTGCCTTGTTCCTGGCGGCTGCGTCCCCCGAGACGCCGCGGCTGAGCTGGTCAAAGTCGTTCCCCGGCAGCAATCCCCCCTGGGTCGAGATCACCATCGAGAAAACAGGCGCGGGACAATATAAAGAAGATCCCAAAGACGAAGACCCGTTGAAATTTCAGCTCACGGGCGCGGAATCGAGCCAGATGTTCGATCTTGCCGACAAGCTGGATCGTTTCTCGCGTCCCCTGGAGTCGGGTCTGAAGGTCGCCAACATGGGGATGAAGACTTTTCGCTACGAAGCCGATGGCCACTCCGGTGAAGTTAAATTCAACTATTCGGAAGATGTGGACGCGCGCGCCCTCGCCGACTTTTTTGAGCGCATTGCGGAGACCGAGCGAAGTCTGATCGAGCTGGAGACGGCTGTCCGCTTCGATAAACTGGGGGTCCAGCAGGCCATTCTCCGGATCGAAATTCTCCGGGACCAGAAGAGGCTTGTCGCGCCCGATCAATTTTTGCCCATGCTCGACCGCGTCGTGAAAAACGAGAGCTTCCTGCATATCGCGCGCGACAGGGCAGCCGCTCTTGCCGAATGGATCCGGGCCATACCAAAATGAATTGGCTTCGGGCGCTGCCCTTCCTGTTGGCCGTTATTGCTCTGCCGGGCCGTGCTCAGACCGCGGCTGCATCCACCGCCACGCTCGATCCGGCGGGCGATGTCAAAGAGCAGTACGAGCTTTCCCAGGCGGTCGGTGAAGTCGGAACGAGTTCCATCGATCTCATCCGCGTACTTGAGCGGCATCTGAAAAAATACCCCGAGTCGAAACAGCGTGCGGCTGTCGAAAAGGCCCTGCTGAAAGCGGCCACCGAAACCGACGATAATTCCCGGATCGTTCTCTACGGTGAAAAAGTTCTGCAGCGGGAGTCTCCGCCCGATCAGGGAGATGTCCTCCAGATCCTCGATCGCGTGATTACCGCACTCGTCGATAAGAAGGATTCCCTGCAGTCGAAGCGCGCCATCGGCTACGCGAAAAGATACGAAGACGATGTCGCCGTTATGCGGGCGAAAATGGAGCCGCCCGGACACCTGACGCCCGGGCTGTGGTCGGAAGAGCTGGATAAGGCGATGGCGCGGGCCCTGGCACTCGAGGCCCGCGCCACCGGTTACGCCGGCGATCCCGGCGCGGCCGAAAAGATCGCCGAAAAATCGTGGGAAGCTTATCCCACCGGCGAAGGCGCGCGCGAGACGGCCTTCTGGCTGAGTTCGCTGGGGCGCAACAAGGAAGCCATAGAACTCTACGCCGAAGCCTTTACCGTTGAAGATAAGGGCACTATCGAAGCCGATCGCGCCCGCGACCGCGCGCGCCTGGGAGAACTCTATGCGGCGCTGAACGGGTCGGAAAAAGGACTGGGGGATGTCATCCTCGGGGCTTACGACCGCACGGCGGCGCTGCTGAGCCTTCGGCGTGCAAACCTGAAGGCGAAAGACCCCAATTCTCAGGCCACCAACATCGTGGATTTCACCTTGCCGGCGGTCGATAAAGCCGCGCAGCCACTCGTGCTCTCCTCGCTGAAAGGGAAGACCGTCGTGATGGACTTCTGGGCCACCTGGTGTGCCCCGTGCCGCGCGCAGCAACCTCTGATCGAAAAGGTGGAGATGCATTATGAAGACGCGCCGGATGTCGTGTTCGTCGCTGTCGATGCCGACGACGACCTGTCGCTGGTGGCGCCCTTCCTGAAAGAACAGGGATGGAAGAACCAGGGTTATTTTGAGGCCGGCCTCGCGCGCCAGTTTGCGATCGCCAATATTCCGACGGTGATGGTGATCGATCCCAACGGCCGGATCTCAAGCCGGATGATCGGCTTCATCCCCGACCGCTTCGAACAGATGCTGACCGAACGCGTGGAAGAAGCCCGCCAGGCTGCGAAGTAAGTACCGCTGGTGGTCTTGCCACCGGCGCCCCGACTGCTTCCTCACCCCTCACCCGCGATTCTCAAATACGAGCGATAGCGAGCTTCGCCGATCACGCCCGATTCCACCGACGCGCGGACTCCGCACTCCGGTTCGGCGCGATGAGTGCAGTCGCGAAACCGGCACTTGAACGCGGCGAAATCCGCAAACGCGAGTCTTAGTTCGGCCGGCGTCACATGGCCCAGACCGAGTTCTCGAATCCCGGGCGTATCGATAATCCGCGCTCCGTTGCGAAGTTCGTAAAGCCGCGCGGAGGTGGTCGTCTGCCTGCCTTTGCGCGTGTATTCGCTTACGGCGCCGGTGCGCGCATGCACGTCATCCGCAAGCGCATTCAGTAGTGAGCTCTTCCCCACTCCGCTGTGCCCGCCAAGGACGGCCAGACTGCCGGCGAGCAAGTCGCGAAGGTCTCCGATCCCCGCGCCCGTTCGTGTGGAACAAAGCACGACCGGCACTCCCATCTGACGCCAGGGTTCGGTAACCTGGCCGGTAATCGCAGTGTCGGTGCATAAATCGACCTTGTTGATGCACAGGATGGGCTGAACGCCACCGCGCGCGGCTGCCACGAGATATCGATCGATCAGTCCGGGACGGAACGGAGGATCTTCGATTGCCGCGACGATCACGAGCGTTTCAATGTTTGCCGCGATCACGCGCTCCCGGTTCGGATTCGCCGGATCGGTGCGCGCCAGCGTCGTTCGTCTCGGCGCGACCTGCGCTACCTTGTCGTGGCGGATCGCGACTGCGTCGCCCGGCGCAACGGGGAGCTCGCAGCGGCATTGCCGGGTCTGGCCATCGATTGACACCGTGCAGATGCCCGGGCCCACGCCGACCACCAGCGCGGCAGTCTCCATTTCTTCGTTCTTGTGAGGTTTTATTTTTGCCGCCAGAATCTTCTGGAGGCGCTGTTTTCGCTTCATCGCGCGCAGATCCGCGAGTCCGCGCTTTTCCTGTCTCGTCATTGCTCTTGCCTTTTCCTGTGGTTCCTTTGGTAGTGAGAGGGGGAAGAGACACGCCCACCGGGCGGTCTCGTGGAAAAGTCGAGAGCGCCGTCAGGCGGCGCTCATGCCGCTAAAGAGCAAGCATAGGCAATGCAATCAAAATACCAGATTGGAAGATCGGCTGCGAGTGGCGGCATTCTGGTTTCCTCTTCAAAAAGCCCAGGTGTTATAGTAATCGAGCGGCATCGCGGCGTTCGTCCTTTTCGGCGTTCGTCTTTTTCATCCTCCGCGCGGATCTTTAACGGAATTTCGAGCCGCATCAGTTTTGAGAATCACTATGGACTTGACACACATCCATCTCCTGCTGAACCATTTTCCGACCGTCGGCTATATCATTGGCGGCGGTTTGTTTCTGCTTTCCCTCATCGCGAGGAGCGACGATCTTAAGCGTGCCGGCCTGGTTGTCCTGCTGGGAATCTCTCTCATCGCCATCCCCACCTATATGAGCGGAAATGGCGCGCAGGACGCCATTAAGTCCCTGCCGGGCGTATCGAAATCCATGATCGAAACCCATGAAGGAGCGGCATTGGTGGCCTTTGGCTTCATGGAATTCACCGGAGTGTTTGCCTGGCTGGGATTATGGCAATTCCGCCGCCTCGGACGCGTACCGAACTGGAATCTGGCAGTGATCGTGGTCCTGACTCTGGTGTCGCTAGGCTTGATGACCCGCGCCTCCAATCTCGGCGGCGAAATTCGCCACGCGGAAATCCGGGCGGATTCATCCGGGCAAAGCCAGGGAACCGTCACACCGGAAGGCGCTCTGGCGCGGACCGTGGGCGACTTCGTTACCAATACCCCGTGGATGTGGCCTACTTGCGAAACCCTGCATTTCGTGGGCCTGAGCCTTTTGGTGGGCGTGGTGTTTTTGGTGGATCTGCGGGTTCTCGGAGTAATGAG
>Ga0181521_10001278_pt1 | contig 31447 bp, 29 predicted proteins | sample PEATcosm2014_Bin_32_FD_119764 | JGI IMG/M metagenome (GOLD analysis project Ga0181521, IMG submission 119764) | Peatland microbial communities from MTU Mesocosm Facility, Houghton, MI, USA - PEATcosm2014_Bin02_60_metaG | ecosystem: Environmental > Terrestrial > Soil > Wetlands > Peat | place...
AAGCCTGGACCGCATCGAGCAGGCGTTTCGCGAAGTCGGCCTGCGCGGCGTGCTGTGCTACGAGACTTCCGATCGCAACGGCCCCATGCAGGCCCTGGAGGGCATTCGAGAGAACATCCGCTTTATCGATCGCGCCCAGAGGGCGCCCCGCGGCAACGGCCTGGTGGCCGCCACCTTTGGCTTGCACGCTTCCTTCACGCTCTCCGATGAGACGCTTCGCCGCGCGGTGGAAGTGAACCAATCGCTGCGCGCGGGCTTTCACATCCACGTCGCCGAGGACGGCTGCGATGCTGGGGCGGTGAAGCGCCTCCGCGACCTTGGCGTTCTGGACGAGCAGTGCCTGGCGGCCCACTGTGTGCACGTCACGGCGGCCGACATATCGACTCTCGCGCGGCGCCGCGTCAACGTGGTTCACAACCCGCAATCCAACTGCAATAACGCGGTGGGCGCCGCCAGGTTGCTGGAACTCTTTCGCCGCGGAGTGCTGGTGGGGCTGGGTTCCGACGGCTATTCCCCGCGCATGTTCGACGAGTTCAAAACCGCTTTCCACGTGCAAAAGCTGATGGCGGGTGACCCGCGCGTGGCATACGGGGAAGCTTACGCCGCGGCGTTTCTGAACAACCGCACCATCGTCAAAGAGCTCTGGGGCATGGAGATTGGCCGCATTGAGAAAGGCGCGCAGGCCGACCTCATTCTGGTGGACTACTACCCGCCGACCCCGCTTCACAGCGGCAATCTGTTTGGCCATATTTTGTTCGGCATTGCCAACGCGCCGGTGGATTCGCTGATGGTCAACGGACGGTATGTGGTGCGGGACAAGCAGTGCGTCACTGTGGACGAGCGGGGCGTGGCGGAGAAAGCGGCGCAGCGAGCGCGAGCCTTGTGGGAGAGGTTTTAATAAGGAGACCGATGACCAACACTGTACCGGGCCCGAACTATCGAGAGATGCTCGATCCGGAGTTACTGCCGGCGGCGGTTCGCGCGCAGGCGCTGTTCAACATCACTTGGCGCGGGCCCGGTAATCGCATCCGCCACATCGTGCTTCCCAGGGAACTGACGGGCATCGCGGCCAATATCGTGGTTCTCATCGGACGGTATTTTCCTTCCGGCAGCCACAAGGTCGGCCCGGCCTATGCCACCCTCATGGAAGGCGAACTGGCCGGCGAGATCCAGCCTGGCGAGAACACGATCATTGGGCCATCCACGGGTAACTTCGGCATCGGCGTGGCATACATCGCGCATCTCAAGGGCTACCCGGCAATCGTCATCATGCCGGAGCAGATGAGCGACGAGCGCTACCAGCGCATCCGCCAATACGGCGGCCAATTGGACCTGACGCCCGGCTCGGAAAGCGATGTCATCCTGGTTCTGGAGCGCACCGAGCACTATAAGAAGGACCCCAGGAACAAAATCCTCGCCCAGTTCGAGTTGCTTCCCAACTACCGGTTCCACCGCTACGTGACCGGGCGCAGCGCGCTGGAAGCAGCCGCGCAGTACGGAAACGGCAGGGTTGCGGCCTTCGTTTCGGCGCCGGGTTCGGCCGGTACCTTGGCCGCCGCCGACGAAATCAAGGCCCGCTACCCGGAATGCCTGGTCTGTGCGCTGGAGCCCAAGGAGTGCTCGACGCTTTACAACAACGGACGCGGCACGCACCGCATCGAAGGCATCGGCGACAAGATGGTGACCCTCATCCACAACGTGCTCACGACCGACTACCTGGCCCTGATCCACGACGACGATTGCGTCATGGGCTTGGAACTTCTGGAACGCCGCCGGAGCCTGGTGGAGCGGTTGCTGGGCCGGCCGCGGGGATACCTGGATTCGCTCGAAGGCATGTTTGGCATCTCGACCATCTGCAATATCCTCGGCGCCATTCGCATGGCGCGATACCTGGGCCTCGGCCCCGAAGACAACGTGGTGACCATCGCCACCGACGGTATGGACCGCTACCCCTCGGTGCTGGCGAATCTAGAAAAGCGCCGCGGTCCGCTCGATGACGCCATGCTCAGCGCCAGCTTCGAAGAGATTTTCCGCGGCGGCGACGCGCGGGATATTCTGGACTTACGCCCGCCCGAACAGAAGCAGCGCCTGTTCGGCTACAAGGAACAGGTCTGGACCGGTTTCGGCTACTCCCGCCCCTATCTGGAGAGCATGAAGTCCCAGTCCTTCTGGGACGCGGAGTTCGATAAGATCCACGGTATCGACGAGGGCCTGCTGGCGGTGCGAAAGTTCTAAACTGTTCTTGAGAAGGAGAAGATAACTGTGGGCCAGACTGTAACCTATGTAATCGATCCCAGCCACTCGACGGCGGGGTTCAAGGTTCGCCACTTGATGGTGTCGAATGTGCGCGGCGAGTTTTCCGGAGTGGCCGGCACGGTGGTATTCGATGCGGAGGATTCGGCGAATTCCAAAGTGGAGGCCGTCATCGACGCCACCACCATTCAGACGCGCGACAACCAGCGGGACCAGCACCTCAAGAGCGCGGATTTCTTCGATGTGGAGAAGTTTCCCAAGATCGCCTTCACGTCCAAAAAGGTGGTGCCGGTGGGAGATAGCGAATGGAGGGTGGTTGGCGATCTGACCATCCATGGCGTTACCAGAGAAGTCGCGCTCGACGTCGAAGGCCCTACCCCGGAAGTGAAAGATCCATGGGGCAACATCAAGATTGGCGCCACGGCCACCACCAAGCTGAATCGCAAGGATTTCGGGCTGGTTTGGAACGTGGCGCTGGAAGCCGGCGGCGTCCTGGTGGGCGATGAAGTGGCTATCCAGCTTGAAGTCGAGCTGACCCGGCAGGGGTAGTATGCTGGTCCGGGAAATCGACACGCCCGCCCTGGTCGTAGACCTGGACATTCTCGACCGAAACCTACATCGCGTGGCCGGGTATGCCAGGCAGCACGGGCTGAGACTCCGCCCGCATACCAAGACGCACAAATCCATCCGCCTGGCAAAGCGCCAACTGGAGTTGGGCGCTGTGGGCCTGACGGTTGCCAAGGTGTCGGAAGCCGAGGTCATGCTGGGCGCCGGGCCGGCGGACCTGCTGGTAGCCTTCCCTATCATCGGCCGCGCCAAACTCGAGCGTCTGATGGAGGTGGCGCGCCAGACCCGCGTCACCGTGGCGCTCGACAGCGTCTTCGCCGCCCGCCAGCTTTCCGACGCCGCCCGCGCCGCGCAACTCGAGATTGGCGTGCTGGCCGAGGTGGATGTGGGGCTGGGCCGCGTGGGCGTGGCTCCCGGCGAAGCGCTTCTGCAACTGGCCCAGTCCATTGCGAAGCTTCCCTGGCTGCGCTTCGAGGGCATCGCGTTCTACCCTGGGCACATCAAAGATATGGACGAATCCGGCCAGCGGGCTTGGGCGCAGTTGGCCGAACTGCTGCGCTCGATTCTCTCCGATTTCCGCCGTGTTGGAATCGAAGCCAGCGTCGTCAGCGGCGGCTCCACTCCCACGCTGTTCCATTCGCATGAACTGGAGGGCTTGACGGAGATCCGTCCGGGCACTTATGTCTTCAACGACATCAATACCGTCCGCGGCGGCGCTTGCGCGATGGAAGATTGCGCCGCCACCATCCTGGCTACAGTGGTCTCCACCGCGCGCTCCGGACAGATGATCGTCGACGGCGGCTCGAAGACCTTTTCGTCGGACCGCCTGGTGAATTCCCCCGAACCGAGTTTCGGCCACGTGGTGGAAGCCCCCGGCGCACGCTTCCACAAGATGAACGAAGAGCACGGCTTCATCGACCTCGCTCGCGCCGGACGCGACTTTTCCGTCGGCGACCGCATCCACGTCATCCCCAATCACATCTGCGTGGCGGTCAATCTGCACGAGCGGGTCTATGGTATTCGCGGCGAGACGGTGGAGGATATCTGGAAAGTGGACGCCAGGGGCAAGCTACAGTAGGAGTTGTATGCGCACACGTAAGAGTCTGATGTTTCTCGGGGGCCTGTTCGTCGCAGCCGGCCTCTGCTTGGCCCAGGGGCAGTTGCCGCGGCTGCGCGTCTCCGATAACGGCAGGTATCTGGTCAAGCAGGACGGGTCGCCGTTCTTCTATCTGGCGGACACCGCCTGGGGTTTGTTTCACTTCAACCGGGAGGACGTGGATCTCTACCTGAAGACGCGGGCCGCACAGCGCTTCACCGCCATTCAGGCCATCGTGGCGCACTATGGAGGCCTCGACAGCCCCAATGCCTACGGCGAGACCGTCTTCGTGAACAAGGACCCCGCGCATCCCAACGAGGCCTATTTCCAACAGGTGGACTACGTGGTCAACGAGGCTGAATCGCTGGGTCTTTACGTCGCCCTGGTTCCGATCTGGTGCAAGGAATACGTCAACGAAAAAGGGTCGATTCTCACCAAGGAAACGGCGTTCAGCTACGGCAAGTTCCTTGGCAGCCGCTATCGCAACAAGCCCGTCCTCTTTATACTGGGCGGTGACTGGTATCCCGACAAGGTGGAAGATCTCATGCGCGCGATGGCTGCCGGCATTGCCGAAGGCGACGGCGGCGCGCACCTGAAAACGTACCATCCGACGGGGATACAGAGCTCCAGCACCTGGTTCCACAATGACGCCTGGCTGGATTTCAACATGGTCCAGTCCCGGCACATGATCTTGAACCGGACCTACGATCTGATAGCGGCGGACTGGGACAAGACGCCTCCCAAGCCGGTGGTGGAAGGCGAATCGGTCTACGAGGGTATCCAGGACGACCTGGTCTACAGCGATCCCAACGCCAAGCGGATTCAGCCTGAAGACGTGCGCCGGGCGGCCTACTGCTCGCAGTTTGCCGGGGCGGCCGGTTATGCCTATGGCGCCGACGGCGTGTGGCAGTACCGGGGCACTAGCGGCGCCCGGGGCACTCGCCCGGCCGGCGGGACAATGAATTGGAAGGACGCGCTGCGGCGGCCCGCCGGGACGCAAATGCAGTATTTGCGAACGCTGCTGGAATCGCGGCCGATGCTCATCAGAATTCCGGATGAGTGGCTGCTGGTCAGCGATCCGCTGAGCACCGTCGATCGCATCCAGGCCTGCCGCGGGTCGGACGGAAGCTACTTATTTGTCTACACCTCATCCGGCAAGCCGGTGCGAGTCAGGATGAGAGACAAGATTCACGACAAGCTGACCGGAAAAGTAGCTCGCGCCTGGTGGTACGACCCGCGAAAAGGCACCTCGACGCTGATTGGAGATTTCCCCAAGACAGAACCCGGTGACAGGCCCGCCGACGTCCGCCGCTTGGATATCACGCGTGAGTTCACGCCGCCATCCAGCGGCCCAGGGAACGACTGGGTGCTGGTGGTTGACGACGCATCCAAGAACTACCCGGCGCCGGGGAAACTGGCGCAGTAGGCCGCCGAAGCCGCGGTCTCCGGCTGTTACCGCGGGTCCATCAGGCGGCCGATGAAGAGCACCACTCCGGTGCGCGTGTCGCGGATCAGGAAGAGGAACGGGTGATCGGCGCGGAAGAGAACGGCCGGTTCCGACATGCGCATGGCGGTGGCGTGCATGGTGATGCCGGTGGCGGCGGCGGCTTCGGTCCCCTGCTCTGAAACATCGACGAAAGCCTTGTGCACCACCTCGGAGATCGCCAGGCTGCGTTTCGGGTCGATGCCTGAGAAGTCGGCCTTGTCGGTGAAACTTGTAGGCATGCCCATGGTCGAGAGCGCCTTGCGGAGAGAGAACTGCGATTCGGCGCGGAACTTCGGCAGGCTCACCTGCACGTTCCGAATAGTGAGGTTCCCGAGCCATCCGGTCAGGTTTCCAGGTGTCAGCGATTTCTCGAGGTTGGGAAGGCCGGTGAGGGTCGTCGGGAGCAGGACGTCGAAGGCCATTCCGGTGCCGGCGTAGCGCATTTCCAGGATCTGGGCCAACGGCGTTTCGGTGTAGCCGAAGTCTGAGGTCTGGTTCATGAAGTTGGCCTGGGTGGTGGCCCCGGCCGGCAGGGTGAAAGGCGCGGGCTGGGTGCGCGAGGCGGCGAACTGGTCCTGCCATTTGCCGTAGAAGTAGATAGCGCTGGTGAGGACCAGGCGGGTTTGGGCATCGAGCGAGCCGGCCGGGAGCAGGTTCTTGATCTTCTCTTTGGTGTGCTCTTCGGTCCAGCGGTTGATCTGGGATCGCGCGGCCTCGGGATTCGCGATGAAATCGAGGGACGTGGGCGGAGCCTGGTAGTTGTTGGTGAGCGTGTTCTCGAAGGCCGGCTGGATGGCCAATCCTCTTTGCACCCAGAGTCCGTTCGCGGTGTGCAGTTCGTTGCCTCCGGTGTTGCCGGCCTTGGTGAGGTCGGCGAGCAGTGCTCCGAGGGCGGAATCGTATGTGGAGTCGTAATGGGCGTGCAAGACCGCTTGGATTTCCTCGGCGGTCTGGCCGCGGGCGCCGGCAAGCGCCATGGAGAGCGCAGTCGAAATGTTGAAGGGAGAGAGAATCAGGTTCCCGTCGCCTCCCATAAGTTGTTTGTAGGAGGCGGTGGTGAAGGCGTTCATCGCGGTCGTTATACGGGAGTCGGCGGCCGGCAGCGCGGCGGCCAGCAGGATCGGCAGAACAAGACGTTTCATGGCGCCTCCCTACTTCTTCGCCCCTTCGAGAACTTCCAGAAATTTCTTTTCCCAGTCCGCATCGGAGCTGTTGTACCCAATCTGCTCCCAACGAAATACGCCCTTGGTGTCGAAGATCCAGTTGCGCGGAATCCCCACCACCGGCAGCACCGTGTTCACCAGCGCCTGCGCGGGGATCACCGGGAAGGTGTAGCCGTTCTTCTTCATGTAGGGCTCGATCTCCGCCACCGATTCATCCACGTTGAACGTGAGCAGCACCACGTCCGGCCGGTCCTTCAGCTTGTCGTACAGCTTTTGGAACGCGGGATGCTCCGCCACACAGAAGCCGCACCACGTCGCCCAGACGTTGATCGCCACCGTCTTGCCCTCGAGCGATTTCAGCCGCCACAGCTTCCCAGCCGTGTCTTCCAGTTCAAAGCCCGTCAGGGTCCCCTCGGGTTTTCCCCACTCCGTCTCGGAACTGACTTCCACCACCGCCGGCTGGCGCGCTGCCCACAACTGCCGGGTCTCCGGTGTTCCGCCAAGTTCTTTCCATAGGCGCTCGATATCGGCGCTCGCGCCGGCTTTGTCCTTGGCCTGCCCCTTCCAGTGGTCCACGGCGGTTTCGAGGTAAGCCAGGGCGTCGAGCTTGTGCCCATTCAACTCGGCCACGCGCGCAGCCTGGCGGTAAAACGCGCTGTCGAATCCATCCTTGGGCGGGTGCGTGCGCACTTCTTCGAGGGCCGCCGCAGCCTTTCCCGGCTCGCTCGTTTTCGTGTAGAGGTCCACCAGGATGCGCAGGCCCTCCACGCGGTAACGCTCCACCGATTTGCGGTCGTTTTCCAACTGTTTGGGGTCGGCGCTGTCGTCCTTGGCATCTTCCGCCGTCCGCCGCTCCATGCCGCCGAGACCCTTTTGCACGAATTCGGGAACGCGTTCCAGGCCGATCCCGCGCTTCACATAGGTTTCGGCTGCGCGGTATTCGAAGGGCGGGTAACCAAAAACATCGTGGTTACTCCACATATGTTCGAGGAATGCTTCAACCACCTGGCGGACCCGGGCCGGCGGAGCGTCGTCCAGCGTCACCATCGCGTCGAACTGCGTTACCTTCTGGCCGAGATCGTCGGGCCACTTCTTCAGCATCTCTTCGGCGAATGCCAAATTTGCAGCGGCGTATTCCTGCTTTTCCGCCGGGGAGAAATCGGACTTGTAGCGGTGCGAGTCGCGGAAGCGGGAGCTCAGAATAGCGAGCGCAGCGCTGTTCTTCGGAAAGCGCTTCAGGATCTCGTCTTCCGCGGCCTTGACGCCCTCCGTATCTCCGGCGGCCTTGGCGCCGTTCTTGAGCAGTTGATACCAACCGACGCGCTCCGGCGGCGGCACCGCGCGCAGCTTCGCCAGGTCGGCGGCAACAGCGGCGCGTGCGTCCTTCAATCGGCTGGGCGGCGTGGCCTTCAGCTCCAGATCCCAAAGCTCGGAGTACCGTTCCAGCAGCCTGGGGTCGTCCACCTTCGCCAGCCGCGCCCGAACCCCGGCGGCGATCTTCGCCGCGGTCTCCGGAGTGGTTCGCTCTATGGCCGCATCCAGCGCCGACGAATCGAGCGAGCCTGGACAGCTCTCCCAGAACCTGGTCACCTGCTCCGCGGACTTCTGCTTGTCGACCAGCCGCCCGTACTGGTAAATATCCGAGAGCGCCAGGTGCGGCCACGGGTTGGCCGGGTCGGCAGCGAGCGAGCGGTTGAGCAGCTTCACCGCCTCATCGGTGTTACGGCCATCGAGCATGAGGCCGTAGAGATACAGGTAGAGCGAATCGTCCGGATGCTCATCCACGAGCTGGCGGTACTTCTCGGTGGCGGCGGCGAATTCGGTGTCGCCCAACGTTTTCACAAATCTCTGATACTGCCGGTGCACAAAGAGGTCGTCCGGCTGCTCGCGAAGCGCGCCGTCCAGCAGCTTCCTGCGAAACTCTTTCTTTTCCTCCGCGGTGCCTTTAGGCGGATTGCGGTACCGCTCCTGAATCTGGAGAGAAGTGCCGCCGGCTTCGCACGGCCAAGTCCTCGGGGCGGCGGAAAGAGCGCCGGCCGCGACTGCCAACAACGCTATCAGGCGCATGAAAACCTCGTCCTCACATTTCGCGACGTTCCACGGCTGGAATCTGCGTGTCCGGCACCGGCGTACAACCACGCGCCGTGAAGTTCTCCACGTTCTTCATCACGATGGTCGAAACGCCCGCGGCCTTCTGCGCTTTCACATGCTGGAAGTCGACATCGTTTACGTGGTCCAGGACGAAAGCCGGCCGCTTGTCTTCCTGCATGAATCCAACCTCCACGTCGTTCAACTCGATGCCCTTCGCATGGCGAATGAAGAACCCATAAGCCGGCAACATGCCGAACATGGAGGGTTCCGGATACTCCTTCTCCCGTTCCGGCGTATCGAACGCTTCGCGCGGCGGCACGCCCCCGGAGGCGCGGAAGAAGAACGTATTCACCAGGTCCGCCGGCTGCTTGGCTACCTGATCCAGGTTCAGCCCGCCGCGATACAAGATGCGGATGTTGTCGAGCTTGACATCTTCCACGTCGTGGCCGGGAACGCCGCTGATGATGGAACCGTAGCGCGGGTCGGCGTCGTACGCCACCACGTTACTGATCGTCACGCGGCGCACCGAGCCGATCGGCGTCCCTTCCGGCGCCCGCATGCGGCTGCCCAGCCGGATGAAAATGGGGGCGTTCGAAACATCGCGCATGGTGATGTTTGAGACCGCGATGTCTTCGATGTGCGCCCCGTCCACGGCCTCCAGGGCCAGCCCGCGCGAGCGGTCGAACACCACGTTTGAAATCGTGATGTTCTTGAAATCGCCTTCGGTCTCGGTGCCGATCTTGATGCGGCCGGTGGGGCCGTCGCGGTCCGGCGCCTGCTTGACGTTGCGCTTGAATGTGCCATCCAGCAGCGAGCCGATATCGTAGCCGCTCACCAGAACATTGGTGATGGTCATATTCTCGGTGGCGCGCGCAAAGCCGAGGGCGTGGCTGCCCTTCAGGACGATGGCGTCGTCGTTCGGCGCGTTCACGCTGGTGTTTGAGATCCTCACGTTGCGGCAGGAGTCGATATCCATTCCGTCGCGGTTGGTGTCGATCTTGAGGTTGTCGATGGTCAGGTTATCGACGCCCGTCACCAGGATTCCGAAGTGCCCGCCGGTGAGGATGGAGAAGTCGCGCAGCGTCACGTTGTGGCAGAGTTTCAGGGCGAGGGCTTTGTCCCCGCCGCCGCCGCGCTCACGTCCCAGCGCCTTGCCGGTGATCAAGCCGCCTCCCACGATGGAGACATTCTCGAGCCCGTCGCCCCAAATCAGGCTGTTGTGCCAGTGGCTGTGGCCAAAATCCTGGAACCTGTCCCACTGGTTGGGCTCGGCGGCATCGTAGGCCGTAACATCGGGCGATGCTTCGATGACGGTCCCATGCTCGAGCCGCAAGGTGATATTGCTGCGCAGGCGAATCGACCCCGTGACGTAGGTTCCGGCGGGGAGGTATACGGTTCCGCCGCCCGCCGCTTCGGCCGCGTCGATGGCCTTATTAATGGCGTCCCGATCGAGCGTCTTGCCATCGGCCTTGACGCCCAACGCCTTGACGTCGAAAGTTGCGGCGCCAACCCCGAGCGGCGCGCCCAGTGAAAGCGCCATGGCGGCGCAGCATGCAAGAAAGGCCTTCGACATTCCGTCTCCTTGGTAGAGCCTCGCCGCGCACTGTCGCGCGCCGCGACTGGCCCCACTTATAACACCATTGCGGGTTCCGGGGCGACAACTCGGGATCGGTGGTGCGCGGCACAATCCAGGCGGCCGGCCAGGCATTCCGCTTTCCGGCATCGCCCGCCCGATCTTCACACCTGTGCCGGACAGTCTACAATCGAAACGGCGCCGGGGTGCCCCCTGGGCCCTGCGCCGCGGCTCGGCGTTGAGGCACAATAGAAGGGCAGGGAACAGGAAAGGGCGTCTTGGACCGACTCGTGCATCGGGGGTCTGCCGTCAGCCCGGTTCGCCGGCGAATCTGAACTTGATGAGGCGTACGTGAAGAATTCTCTCAGTGCCATTCTATGTCTTTGCCTGCTTTCCTTATTATGCATTTCACCGGGCCGCGCTCAGCAGCCGCCGCCCCAGACCCCGCCGGCCCAGCCGGCCGCGGCCCAGGGCCCAGAGGGCACCCCCACGCCGGCGCCCCAGCCACCCGATGAAACACCGGCGCCCCAGCAGCGGACCAGCATCATCCAGGCTCCGCCGCCACTGCCCAAGTACCCGGATGTCCAGATGCCCGGGGAGACCGGCTACTTTGCGGAACTCATCGGCTGGTTGCCATTCGGCACCCCCATCGTCGACAAAGGTCATGCGGCGGACTGGACTGGCCTTTCGTACTTCCACCTTCCCGGCAAACCCAAGATTACGCCCAGCGCGGAGATTGGCCTGGCGTTGGGTTTGCACAATTCCCTCACTTTTTCGTACTTTTCCGCCAAAGCCAGTGGCAACACCACCGCCCCCACCCCCCTGGTTCTCTTCGCCCAGTCTTACAACCAGGGCGACTTGCTTGCCACCACCAACAAGGTGCAGGACCTCAAGCTCTCGTTCGCATACCTGACCTGGCCCTATCCGGTGGAGAGCCGGCATTTCCGCCTCAGGACGCTGTGGCAGGTGCATTACGTCTGGTCCACTTCGAACTACGACGCCCCCGTCCGGTCGGCTACGCCCGACAGCTCCGGCAACCTCACGTCCTACGCAACTACGGGGTCGAAGCAGATTATTTCGCCGGCGGTGGGCCTCGGACTGACCGAGTATGCATCCCGCAACTTCCGGATCGAGCTGAATGTCGCGGGTTTTGACGTTCCGCACCATTTTGCCATCGGGGATGCCGACGCTTTTGCCGCCTATCGCGCCGGCAGTTGGGAGATCCGTGTGGGCGCCAAGGGTCTGTACTTCAAGACGTCGCCGCAAGCCGACTACTATTTTCGCGCGAGATTGGTGGGCGCGTTCGTGGGTGTGAGGTGGTGCTCGGACTGAGTAGGGGCCGGGCATGCCCGGCCCGAAGCGCTACGCTTCGATCAATCCGGCGCGGATGGCGTACCGCACCATGCTGGCGGTTTCGTGAACGCCCAGCTTTTCCAGAATGCGGCTGCGGTGCGAATCGGCGGTTTTGTAGCTGATGCCCAGTTGGGAGGCGGTCTCCTTGGTCGATTTTCCTTGCGCGATCAGCACCAGCACCTGCCGCTCGCGTTCGGTCAGCGCGAAGACCAGGCGCACGGATTGCTGGTCGGGCGTGAAGATGCCGCGCTTGCGGTCGCTGATGTCGATGGCCGAACCCATGAAGCCTGCGAACGCGCCGCCGTCTTCGAAACGCGGCACGCCGGCAACTTCCACCCAGGAGTATTCATCGTCGGCGCGCCGCAGCCGGTACCGCACGCGGAACGGCTGGCGGGTGCCGAATGACTTCAGATAGGTCTCGAGGCACAAATCGCGGTCGTCCGGGTGCAAGCCTTCGGTCCAGCCGTGGCCGGTCTCTTCATCCAGGGTCCGGCCGCGAAACTCGAGCCAGGCCGGGTTGAAATAGGTGCACAGAGCATCCGTGCCGGACATCCAGATCATGACGGGTGCGGCATCCGCCAGCAGACGGAAGTGCGCTTCGCCCGCGTGTTGGCTTTCTCTGTGACGCTGAAGTTCAGCCTCCAACTGGACGAGCTTCTCGCGCATTTCACCGACTTCTTCGAGCAATTTCCCGGGCGCCATCGCTGATTCCACCATAGTCCACGATCATAGGCTACAATCTGCCTGGGGTAAAGTACCAAAATACCAGATGTTACGCTGGATAGAGGGCGGTGTGGAGGCAACCGGCCCGCGAATTGTGGAACTTTTCCCGCGCGCGGCGTGAATCATGCTTGAGAAGCCAATGACGCCGAATCTTCCGGAAACGGACGATGAGCTGCTGATGCGCATGCGCAGCGGCGACGAGCAGGCTTTTGTGGCGATCTACCGCAGGCGCCAGGCCGCCATCTACCGGTTCGCGTTGCATATGAGCGGTTCGGCGACGGTTGCCGAGGACGTGGCCCAGGAAGTGTTTCTCGCGCTGATCCGCGAGGAATGTGGATTCGATCCGCGGCGCGGGACGCTTTCCGGCTACCTGTTCGGAATTGCCCGCAAGTTGGTGCTGCGGCACGTGGAGCGCGGCCGCCCGGATGTGACTCTGGAAACGGATATGGATAGCTCCGCGCTGCCGGAGCTGATGATCAACGACGACCCGCTGGCGGATCTCATCGACAGAGAGGGCATCGAGGCCTTGCGCCGCTCGGTGCTGGCTTTGCCCCGGCGGTACCGCGAAGTGGTGGTCCTGTGCGATCTGGAGGAAGTGGATTACGGGGAGGCCGCCATCGTGCTCGGCTGCCCCATCGGCACGGTGCGGTCCCGGTTGCATCGGGCGCGCGCCCTGCTGCTTGAGAAACTGAGTCAGAGATGGCATCATCGCCCCGGTGCGATCGCGTTGAAACCGATAAGGTGTCTGATATGAATTGCCAGGAATTTTGGAATACCATGCCGGAACTTGCGCACCAGGCCGAGGACGGGCATTTCGAGCATGTGCGGGAGTGCGCCGCGTGCGCCGCGCTGCTGAATCGCCAGCGGACTTTGGCGTCGGGCCTGCGGAGGTTGGCCGCGGATTGGCGGTCGGTGGAAGCGCCCGCGCGCGTGGAATCCAGGCTGACCGCGGCGTTCCTCGGCCAAGCCGGATTGACGGTGCTGCGTCCGGCGACCCGCTGGTGGGTGCCGGTGGCGACTTGGGCCACGGCCGCCGTCGCGGTGGTTGCGCTGGCGACGTTCCTGGCGCGCGACCGCCACGTGGTGCCGGCCCACAGAACCACTTCGAACCGCGTCGAACTCGCCGCGGTAGAGCCGCCGGCGGATCTCGAAATGCTCGGCGATTTCTCCGGCGCGGACAACGATTTCATCCCTGTGCCCAACGCGGCGCGCATCGAGCCGAACGAAGATCTGAACCTGGTACGCGTGGAGGTGCCGCGATCTGCCATGATCGCGCTGGGATATGCGGTGAGCGAGGACCGCGCCTCGGAACCCGTGGAAGCCGAAGTGGTGCTGGGCGCCGATGGCCTGGCCCGCGCGGTGCGTTTTCTTGACTAATGCAAGGAGTAGAAAAATGTTGACTCGAACGACTCTGACTGTTGCCGGCCTTCTCATCCTGGCCGTGGCTGCGAGTGCCCAAAATCCGGGACCGGGCCGCGGGCGCGGGCGCTTTGGACCCGCGGCCGGGAATGCCGCCGCGCCGGGTGGCGCGCGATTCCTGGGGGCCGAGGCGGGAATGCCGGGCCGCGTGGTGAAGAACGCTCCGTACTCGGCCGATATTGTGACCGAGACCACCCAGACTCTGGCCGACGGCAATCACATCCGCCAGTCCAGCACCGCCAAGGTTTACCGCGACACCGAAGGGCGCACGCGGCGCGAGCAATCGCTCAACGCGCTGAGGAGCCTGGCTCCCAGCTCCAATTTGCCACAGGTGGTATTCATCAACGATCCGGTGGCGGGCTTCAATTACGCTCTGAACCCCCAGAACCGGACGGCCACCAAGTCCGCCTGGGCTCGGCCGGGCAGGGGCGGCCAGGCGCAGAGTTCCAGCCAGCCGATGGCGCGTCTGCGCCAGCAGTCGGCGAACGGGAGCCCGGCCATTGCGGGGCGCTGGGGCCATGGTGCGGCGGGAACCCTCACGCCCCTATCCTTGGGCCGCCAGACCATCGAGGGTGTGCCGGCTGACGGCACCCGGACCACGATGACCATCGCGGCCGGCCAATGGGGCAACGAACAGCCCATCCAGATCGTCACGGAACGCTGGTACTCGCCCGATCTGCAAATGGTCGTGCTCTCCAAGCGCACCGACCCGCGCATGGGTGAGACCGTAACCAGACTGGCCAACATCAGCCGCGTCGAGCCGCCGAGTTCCCTGTTTGAGCCGCCCGCCGATTACAAGGTGTCGGATGCCGGCAACCGGCCCGGCCGGACGACTGCCACACCGGCGCAGCACTAGCTTCTTGAAGCAGAAAATCAAGGTAGCCTTTGCGTCGGGGACCGACGACCTGAACGCACGCCTCATCGCGCGCATGCGCCAGTTCTTCCCCGACCTGCCGCTCTACGTGGTTTCGGATTTCCGCCCCGCGGACAACGACCTGCACTGGGTGCGCTACCAGGGCGGCATCCTGGAGAACTGGGCGCGTTGCCGCAGCGCGTTTCGCGGCAAGTCCATCCGCCTGGCGGGTGTGATGCTGGTCCCCGACGTTCCGTTTCGCCGCATGCGGCTGCTGGCGCTGATTCTGGCGCCTTTGTACTTTCTGGCCGTCAATGAAAACCTGAACGACTTCATGCTGCGCCCGGGCAGCCTCCCGGCCATGGCGCGCCACTTCGCCTGGCGGGTCCGGAACTTCTGGCGATGGCACTTGGGGGCGGAAGGCATGCTGGCGCGGCGAGGTTGGGCCGACGTCCTGTACGCCGCCGCGCGGATCGCCGGACTGCTGCGGCTGCGGCACGGCCGCGTGAAGCCCCTGCCGGAGGATGCCGGCGTGCCCGGGCACCCTCCGGATGCGGACGTTTTGGCAACCCTCGAGCATGCCTTCGAGCAGGTGCCGGACTTGTTCTGCGCCACGGCGTCCGCCGGAGCGGTGGACGGCCTGCGCTATGTGCGGCGCGGCGACGGCTGCGGTTCCCTCTATAATCCCGCCAAGTTCCGGGCGCTGGGAGGACTCGACCCCGCTTATGCCACCACCGAGGCGGCTTCGCTCGACCTCTGCCATCGCGCCTGGCAGCGCGGCTGGCCAACGGTGGCCGTGGCGGGCGTGCCCTTGCCGGAGACCGGGGAACAACTCGACCGCCTGCGATTCCTGGCGCGCGCGGTTTCCGACCCGAAAGTCTTTCGGCGTCTCTGGGCAGAGGCAGTGGGCCGGCTGCGCGCCGAGGCTCGCCCGGGGACCGAGGCGCTGGCCGCGCTCCGGCAGGCGCCGGCCATTGCTCTGCGCGGCGGCCCGTGGTATCCCTGCCGTTTTCCGGAGGACCTGTTCCTGGCCCTGGCCGACGGAACGGTGACAGTCTTTCCCGGCAAGGCCGCCTCGGGGAAACCACGCGTGCTGGTGGCCAGCGCCTACCTGCCGTTTCCGCTCTCCCACGGCGGCGCGGTGCGGATACACAATCTGACGGCGCGGGCGGCCGCCGATTGGGACCAGATCCTGGTGGCTTTCACGGAAACCGATGCGCCTCCCGCGCCCGAGCTGCTGGAGGGTTTCGTGGAAGTCGTGCTGGTGAGGCGCACCGGCACACATGCGGCGCCGAGCACGGGCCGGCCGGAAGTGGTGGAGCAGTTCGCGTCCGCGTCCTTCCGCGCGGCCCTCCGGGAGACCGTACGCAAATGGCGGCCCGCCATCGCGCAACTGGAATTCACGCAGATGGCCCAGTACGCCGCCGACTGCGCGCCCGCCCGCCCCATCCTGGTGGAGCACGATATTGCGTTCGATCTCTACCAGCAACTGCGCCAGACCAGCGACGATTGGGACCTGCGGCGCCAGTTGAAGCTGTGGCGGCGCTTCGAAACCGCCGCGTGGCGCGAGATGGCCTGCGTCGTCACCGTGTCCGAAAAGGACCGGGCTCTGGTGACCGGAACCCGCGCCGTCGCCTTGCCGAATGGCGTCGACCTGGACCGCTTTCGTCTTGCGCCGCAAGCGCCGGAGCCGCGCCGGCTGTTGTTCGTGGGGTCCTTTTCCCACTTGCCCAACCTCATGGCGGTCGCCTTCTTTCTCGACCGGGTGTGGCCCCGGTTGCGGGACGCCCGGCTGCACATCATTGCCGGCGCGCGGCACGAGTACTTCCTCGACTACCACGGTCCCCAGGTGAAGGTGCGCCTGGACCAGCCCGGCGTGGAGGTGGAGGGGTTCGTTTCCGACGTGCGCGGCGCTTACGCGCGCGCCGCGGTTGTGGTGGCGCCCCTGGTGGTGTCGGCGGGAACCAATCTCAAGATTCTGGAGGCGATGGCCTGCGGCAGACCAGTGGTCTCGACGCCCGCCGGCGTCAACGGGCTCGACTTGGTTCCGGGCGAGGACTTCATGCTGGTTCACACCGCCGCGGAAATGGCGGCCGCCATCGGGAACCTGCTGGCCTCGCCCGCCGAGTGCCATCGTCTGGCGGCCGCCGGCCGGCGGCGCGTGGAAGCTTCGTACGGCTGGGATGAGATCGCACGCCGGCAGACGGAGTTGTACCGCGATTTGACGAAAGCCGATACGGGTGCGAGCCTCAGAGCCGCGGCCTGCCACTGAGGTATGCGTATTCCGCTCGGCTTCGCTAGCCGCCGGCGATAGTCGCCAATTGCGCGTCCAGATCGTGCAGGGCCTTGTTCAACTGGGCCTTGTAGCGCGGATTCTGAACGGACTTCAGATCCCGAACCACTCTGATTCGGGAGAGAAGGATGGTTTCCTTTTTACGGATCAATTTTAGCGTTTCAGGATCGGGTATGTTTTCCGGATCGGCGCTTCGAAGGGATTCGGTCTCGTCGATCTGCGCCTCGATCGACTTACTTTCCCAACCTCGAGCCATACTTTCATTGTACGCGCATACGGCGCCGATGGAAAGCGCGGCGCCTCCCTCACCGGGGCAAAAACAGCAGGAATCGGCCGATCTCCACCGGCGTACCAATCGGCGCGTACAGCGCAATCTTCTTCCGAATTCCGGCGCAATCCAGGCACAGCACCGTGCAGGGCCGCGGCGGGTCCTTCGCACCATAGCGCGCCGAGGCGTTTTCCACCCCGGTATGCACGAAACGCACGTTGGGGTTGCGCTCGCGCAGAAGCGCCTGGAACGGATATTCGAGCGGGTTCTGGCTGATATCGATCCCCACGGTTTCGCAGCCGGAGCGCGCCGTCAGTTCGACTGCCGGAAAATACGAGGTCCCCTTGTTCCACTGCACCATGTCGGAGAAATAGTTGCCTTCCCGACTGGTGACCCAAAGGCTGTTCGGACCCTTGAGGGGTCGCGTCCAGTTTTCGAAGAGCGCGGGGCGTGCGTTGTTCACCAGAAAAGCGCAGATCAGCACGGCCAGCAGCGCCGGACGGAGACGTACCAGAAAACACGCGGCCAGCGGCGCGGCCAGAACGAACAGCGGCAGCTCCAGGCGCGCCAGGTATGGCTGCCACTTGAGATAGAAGCAGAAAAGCAGCGCGGCCGCGAGCAACGCGGCGGCGTAAAGCGCCCAGCGGCTGGGTCTGAAAACGACGAAGGCCGCGGCCATCGCCACCAGCAACAACTGCCAGCGGTTGTTGGCGTTGGCTTCGTGGTTGGCGTTGAGCGGCGGCGCGTACTCCGCCCAACGCCAGGTGGTATCGGGCGACTGCGGGTCGATACCCAGCACGCGGTGGATGCGCACCACGGCGTCGAACACCGCCTGGTTCCAACGCGGGCTGCGCGCGCCGAGTTGCTCGGAGGTGTTGCGCAGCAGGTTCGACACCGTGGATTTCCATCCGGGATGCTCGTTGCGCCAGCGGAAGAAGCCATCGCCGTGCGCCGAGTCATAGCCCAAGGGCGAGCCGCTCAGGCGCCAGTTGCGGACATATTGCGGCGTGTTGATGAGGAGCACGCCGCCGGCCAGGCAGGCCGCCATGCGCAGCCATGGAACCGGGCGGTGTTCCATCCACGTCCATAGCAGGACGCCGGCCACCAGCGGCGGCGCGAACAGATACGCGGTCGCCTTGGTAGCCATGGCCAACCCCGCCGCCAGGCCGCTGAACGGTGCGTCCCGGCGCGCCACGAAATAGACCAGGCAGACCAGCCAAAACGCCACCAGCCAGTCGTTCTTGGCGCCGGATGCCTGAAGGATGCCGTTGGGCAGAGTGGCGCATACCAGGGCGGCAAACGCCTGCCCCTTGCTACCCAGACCCAGCGCGCCCGCGACGGCCGAAACCCCAACCACGCTGCCCAGAAAAGCGGCGAATGCCACCAGGTTTATGAAATGATCGCCGCCCGAAAGCACGTAGGTATGCAGCATCAGGTATTCGGCCAGCGGCTGCAGACTGATCTGGTTGAAGTACGAGGTCGGGAAAAACGCTACGCTGCCGGACTGCGCCCAGTAGACCACGCGCGGCATGTGATAGGCCATGGCGTCGGCGCTGTTGGGCGGGCTGAGAATGGCCGTGAGGCCGACGATTCCGGCGATGACGGCGATCACTGCCGTAATTGCGGCTTCGAGCGGCCGGACGGAGACGCGCGGAAACTTCGGCCGCCGGAAGTACAGGAGCGCCGCTGCGGCGAGGGCCACCGCCAGCCACGCCGCGGTAAGCGGGCCCCGCCGCAAAAGCTGGAATGGGCTCAGGACCTCGGTGAGAAGTGCCACCACCGCGCCGAATAGGACCAGCACACGTAAGAGAGAATCGCGCAATGCTCATTTTACGCCGCGTCCGGCCCCGCTTGAGATGCATCTCTTAATTAGGGCATGCGCCATTACATCGAACTGACCAAGCCGCGAATCACCTGGCTCATCCTCGTGAGCACCGGGATCGGCTATTTCTTCGGACTACCCCGCGCGGCCAACTGGTGGGCTTTCCTCCAGAGCATCCCTCTGCTCTCGCTGCTCCATACCATCGTTGGGACGGGCCTGCTGGCCTCCGGCACCGCGGCGCTCAACCAGTGGTACGAGCGTGTGGCCGACAGCAAAATGCGGCGCACGGCGCACCGGCCCCTGCCCTCCGGGAGGCTGCTGGCGCCGCGCGCGCTGGCCTTTGGAGCGGTGCTCTCGGTGGCCGGGTTCCTGGAATTGTGGCTGGGCGTGAACCTGCTGTCGGCGTCGATCGGCGCATTCACCCTCACCAGTTATCTGCTCGTCTACACGCCTTTGAAGCAGCGTACCTGGTGGTCCACCACCATCGGCGCCATCCCTGGGGCCATGCCGCCGGTCATCGGCTATGCCGCCGCGGCCGGAACCCTCACGCCCCAATCGGCGGTGCTCTTTGCGATCCTGTTCCTGTGGCAGTTCCCGCATTTCTATTCCATCGCCTGGATGTACAAGGAAGACTACGCGCGCGCCGGCATCCGCATGTTGCCGGTGGTCGAGCCGGACTGCCGCTCCACCGCCCGGCAGATCCTGCTCTACGGGATGGTTCTCATCCCCGTGAGCCTGCTTCCGGGCATCCTGGGGATGTCGGGCCGCATCTATCTGGTAGGTGCGTTGTTGCTCGGCTTGGGTTACCTGTATTCGGGCGTGCGGGTAACGCTGGAGCGCACTCTCAGCCGCGCGCGCGGTGTTTTGTTGACCTCCGTCGTTTACCTTCCGCTCATTTACGGGCTTATGCTCGTAGATAGGCCCGGTCTGTGATCCAAGTTCAGAATCTGACCCATCGCTACGGCGACCGCACCGCGCTTTCAAACGTCAGTTTCGAAGTGCGCACGGGCGAAATCTTCGGCTTGCTGGGACCGAACGGCGGCGGCAAATCCACGCTCTTCCGCATTCTCTCCACCATGATGGTCCCCACCGCGGGCCGCGCCTTGATTGCCGGGCACGACGTGGTGCGCGACTCCGCCGCGGTGCGCCGTCAGGTGGGCGTGGTCTTCCAGACGCAGAGCCTCGATAAAGCCTTGACCGTGGAAGAGAACCTGCGCGCCCAGGGCCATCTGCACGGCCTGCGCGGCGTGGTGCTCAATGAGCGCATGGAGCGCGCCATGGAACGTCTCGGCCTGGCGGACCGCCGCCGCGACTTGGTCGAGACGCTCTCCGGCGGCCTGCGCCGCCGCGTGGAAATCGCCAAGGCGCTGCTGCATAAGCCGCAAGTGCTGCTGATGGACGAGGCCTCCACCGGCCTCGACCCCGCCGCGCGCCGCGACCTTTCCCGGCATATCGAGAGTTTGCGCTCCGGCGATGGCGTCACCATTTTGCTGACCACCCACATTCTGGAGGAAGCCGGCCGCTGCGACCGCTTGGTGCTGTTACACCAGGGGAATATGGTTGCCGAGGGAACGCCCGCCGAGCTGCGCGCGCGCATCGGCGGCGATGTCGTCGTGCTCCAGACCGCCGATACCGCGCTGCTGGCCTCGAAGATCGAGCAGCGTTTCGGCGTCCGCCCCGTCGTCAGGGATGGCGAGGTGCGCGTCGAGATCGCCAACGGCCATCGCTTCATCGCCGAAGTGGTGGAGGCTTTTCCGGGCGTTATAGAATCCGTCGGCCTGCACAAGCCCACGCTCGAAGACGTGTTCGTGGACCAGACGGGAGCATCCATTGAGTAACTTCTTCCTGGCCGCCGCAACCCTCTGGCAGCGCGAGCTGGTGCGCTTTTGGCGTCAGAAGAGCCGCGTGCTCGGCGTGGTGGCGTCTCCCTTGGTTTTCTGGCTGCTGATCGGCTACGGTTCCAACGACCTGGCGCGCTTCTATTCCGGCGCGCTGGTTCTGACCGTGATGTTTTCCGCCATCTTCTCGACCATCTCGATCATCGAAGATCGTAGGGAAGGTTTTCTACTCTCCATGCTGGTATCGCCCGCGCCCCGCTCCAGCATGGTGTTGGGCAAGATCTTGGGCGCCGCGACACTGGCATGGGTTCAAGGATTGATCTTTCTGGCATTCGCGCCGCTGGCCGGGGTGAGCATCCATCTTCTGGAGCTGATCCCGGTGGCCGCCGCCATTTTCTTGATTTCCTTCACGCTCACCGGCCTGGGTTTTGTGATCGCCTGGAGAATGGAATCGACCTCCGGTTTCCACGCGATTATGAACCTGCTGCTGGTGCCGATGTGGATGGTCTCGGGATCGCTCTTCCCCATGTCCACCGCGCATGGATGGGTGAAAGCCATCATGTGGGTGAACCCGCTGACTTACTCCATCGCGCTGCTCAACCACACGCTCCGCTTCCCCAACGCCGCCCCCGGCGAAATGGAGAGCCTGGTGGTCACGGCTGTATTCGGCCTGGTACTCTTCTTGGCCTCCGGCATAATGGCCGCGCAGAAGGCCACTCACAGCGCGGCATGAGGGTTGTTGCTCTCATTGCTGTACTGCTGGCCGCTTGCGCGGGACCAAAGCCGCTGCCGGTTCTGGGCCAGGTCCCTCCCTTCCAACTTACCGCGCAAACCGGCCAGCCCTTCGACAGCCAATCTCTCGACGGCCATATCTGGGTAGCTGACTTCATCTACACCACCTGCCCAGGTCCGTGCCCCATGATGAGTTCCGAGATGCGCCGCTTACAATTGTCCACAACTCCCGACATAAGTCTGGTCTCGTTCACGGTCGATCCCGAGCACGACACCCCGCCCGTACTCGCCGCATACGCCAAACACTTCACCGCCGATCCCGCGCGCTGGCATTTCCTGACCGGCGAGCCGAGCCGCCTCAACGACCTTGGCCTCAATACTTTCAAGCTCAACAGCGTGGATGGCAGCCTGATTCACAGCACGCGCTTCGTGCTCGTGGATGGAGCCCGGCGCATCCGCGGCTACTACCTCAGTTCCGACGACGGCTTTATGCCTCATCTGCTCCACGATATCCGCCAACTGGAGCGCGAAAAATCATGACTCCGGTCCTGCCCTCCGTGAATGCCGTGCTGAACGCCACCGCCGCCGTGTTATTGGTGTGGGGCTACACGCTGATTCGCCGCAGACGCATCCAGCAGCACCGCAAAGTCATGCAGACCGCATTCGTGGTCTCGTGCTTGTTCCTGGTATGTTACCTGGTCTATCACTATCAAGTGGGCTCGGTGCGTTTTCCGAAGACCGGCGCCATCAAGACGCTCTACCTGGCCATTCTCGGAACCCACACGCTATTAGCGGCCGCCGTCCCGGTATTGGCGATTATCACCCTCCGCCGCGGCTTATCCGCGCGCTACGACAAGCACCGCCGCATCGCCCGCTGGACGCTCCCCATCTGGCTCTACGTAAGCGTCACCGGCGTGGTGGTGTACCTGATGCTGTATCACCTGTGAGTGAGGCAGGCCCGCGAGCGAGACTTGACTTTGCGAATCGGGTTGCGAGAAACTGGCAGCAGCAAATCTCTTGGAGGGGAAAACTATGGGACAATCTTCCGCTGTACCAATTCCGCCGGGCCCAACCGAACGGGCCATGGAAGGACTTCTTTCGACCTTGCGCGGCAAAGCGATTCGCCCATCCGATGAGGGGTACGACGCTGCTCGCCGGGTCTACAACGCGATGATCGACCGCCACCCGCGGCTGATCGTCCAATGCGCCGATGTCGCCGACGTGATCCGCTGCGTCAACTTCGCCAGGGACGAAGGTTTGGCTCCCGCGGTGCGCTGCGGCAGCCACAGCGTTCCGGGCTTTGGAACGTGTGACGATGGCCTCGTCATCGATCTATCGGGGATGAAGGGCATTCGCGTGGATCCCGTCCGGCGGGTCGCGCGCGTTGATGGGGGCTGCACCTGGCACGATTTCGACCACGCCACCCATGTCTTTGGCCTCGCCACGCCTGGCGGCATCATTTCAACTACCGGCGTCGGCGGCCTCACGTTGGGCGGCGGCTTTGGCCACCTGTCCCGGCGCTACGGCCTATCGTGCGATAACTTAATCTCGGCTGACGTGGTCACCGCCGATGGCCGGATGTTGACGGCCAGCGCTACGGAGAACGAGGACCTCTTCTGGGCCATCCGAGGCGGGGGCGGCAACTTCGGGGTTGTAACTTCGTTCGAGTTCCGGCTTCACCCCATCGGCACGCTCTATGCGGGGCCGGTGCTCTATCCGCTGGAGAAGGGGGCCGACGTCCTGCGTTTCTTTGCCGCTTTTATGGCCGGCGCCCCGCGCGAACTGAGCGCGTTCTTCGCGTACCTGATCGTTCCGCCGGCGCCACCGTTCCCCGAACACCTTCACATGAAGACCATGTGCGGCATGGTCTACGTCTATTCCGGTGATCTGGAAACAGGAGAGCAGTTAACGCGCCCCTTGCGCGAGTTCGGCCCGCCGGCGTTCGCCCTCGGGCATCCCGCGCCTTATCCCGCCGTGCAGTCGATGTTCGACGGTCTGCTGCCCCACGGCCTGTATCATTACTGGAAAGCCGATTTTGTCGACAACCTCACCGAGCAGGCGATTGCCGGGCACGTCCGCTACGGTCCTCGGATTCCAACCGTACATTCCGCTGTGCACATCTACCCGCTGGACGGAGCGGTTCACGACGTGTCCGCGGACCAGACGGCGTTTGCTTACCGGGACGTTAAGTTCACCCACATTCTCGCCGCCGTCAGTCCCGACCCCGCGCCCATGCCGCAGTATCGCGAGTGGGTACGCTCGTACTGGTCCGCCCTTCATCCCTACTCTGCCGGAGGAGCCTACGTGAACTTTCTGATGGATGAGGGTGACGAGCGCATCGCGAGCAGTTACCGAGGCAACTACGTGCGCCTGGCCGCAGTCAAAAGGAAGTACGACCCGGGTAACCTGTTCCGCCTGAACCAGAACATACGGCCGGCGGCGATGTAGGGATGCCGCGTAGGGCGAGCGGGGCCGGAATTGCGCCGCACGCGGCGTGTCCCGCTCCGAGCCGCGACCGTTGTTAGAGCGCGCATCGCGGGGCACCGCAAAGTCATGCGGACCGTGTTCGTGGTCGCGCGCCTGTTTCTGGTGCGCTTTAGACGCCGGACCAGCGGTTCTGGAATGGCCTGCCAGCGGCGGCCGGATACTTACCAGGGATATCATATTTTGATTAACCGATTGGGATTGATCTCACGCTCGGAAACCTCCTATCATTGATTTGCCGAGCCCTGTAGGTTATACCTTCACGGATAGACGGCGCGCACCGAAACCGGTGGTCACGGAGGTCCTTTTGGAGTTAATTGTCACGATCCTTTGCACGATGAGTGGAGCCCTGATCGGCACCGCCGTTGGTATTCTGTTGATGTTCCGCAGGTTCCGGCCGCCCTCACAAGCGGAGCTGGATACTATGCGCGGCAACCTGCAAGCCATTGAGTCTTCACTGGCCGCGGCAACCGTGGTTTCGGAGAATCTGCGAAAGCAAATCGCGGAACGGGACCGGCGCCTTCATGCGAGCAGCGAGGAACTGAACGAGAAACAACGGCAACTCGGTTTCGCCATGGCGGAAGCGGAGAAGGCAGCCGCCCAATGTTCGGCGGCTGAGCAGAAAGCCCGCGAACTGAGCGCCGAAGCGGCTCAAATGGCGGAGTTGCGCGCGGAGTTGGAAGCCAAGTTAGAGGTAGAGAAAAACCGTGTCGCTGAGCAGGCGGGTCAGCAGGTCGCTTCATACGAAGCGCGACTCGATGCCGACAGGCTGCGGAGTCAGGAGCTGGGCGGAGAAGTTGCCCGCCTCACCGCGGAATGCGCCGAACTGAAGGCGCAACTCGGCACGGAGCTGGAACGGAGCGGCCAACTGACCGGCCAGATCGCGGAACTGCAAAACGACAGGCAGTCCGCGGCCAAGGGGATCGAATTGTTGTTGGCGGCGCAGCAGAACCTGTCCCGCTTCCTCAAGCCCGCTTGCGAAGGTGACTCAAACGGCGACGGCGGCGGGGTGCCCGTCGAGGCTGCAACGGCGTAACCGGAACCTCCACGCCCGCATCCAACTATATAGGAGCGGCGCAGGAGGTTCTGGGATGAAAATCGTACAAGGCGTAGTGACTGGGATGATTGCCGTGGCCTTTCTGGCCGCGAGCCCTGGGATTTCGGCTTCCGTCCAGCATGCCGCGGGCATCCCGACTCAACTGGTGATCACCGTGCGTCCGGCCCCCAGTGGCAGCCGGCCGGAGAGCCTGGAAGCCGGCGACCTGAAGGTTCTGGAGGGCAACACTTCCGCGCCCGTAGTTCGCCTGCAGCGCCTGGCGGGCGACCTGGCGGACATGCAACTCTTCGTCTTCCTGGACGATTCCACGCGGTCATCCAGCCTCGGCGTCCAGTTGCCCGAGTTGAAGACGTTTCTCGAGTCCTTACCCGCCACCACTCAGGTCGCGGTCGGTTACATGCGGAACGGCACCTTCGCCCTGGCACAGGCATTCACACCGGATCACCAGAAAGCGGCCGGTGCCCTGCGCCTGCCGGAGGCCATTCCGGGCGAGAATGGCAGCCCTTACTTTGCGCTTTCGGACCTGGTGGAACATTGGCCGTCGAAACAATCGACCGGCCGCCGGGCGGTGCTAATGCTGACGGACGGTGTAGACCGCTATTACGGCACGGGGATGATGGACGATCCTTACGTCGACGCAGCGGCTCGCGACGCTCTGAAAGAGGGCGTGATGGTCTATTCCATTTATCTTCGCGGCGCGGGCCTCTATGGCCGGAGCCTCTGGGCCACCAACTTCGCGCAGTCCCGTCTCGATCAGGTCAGCCAGGAGACCGGCGGCTATGCCTACTTCCAGGACTTCACCGATCCGGTGGCGATTTCGCCATTTCTGAGCGATTTTAGAGATCGCCTCGATAATCAGTACCAGGTGACTATCGAAGCGTTGAGTCGGAAGGGCGTCCAACCCGTAAAGCTGCGGACTGAGCTGCCCGGCCTGAAGATCCAAGGCCCCACGCACATTTACGTGCGGTAGCGTCGCCGCCTTCGCCCACGCGGCGCTGTGGCGACAGTAGCCTGTGAGCGGCTCAATTTGCAAAGTGCCACGGTCGTGTCGGACAATACTCACATGTTCAAATGTCTCTGTCCGACCGTTTGTGCCGGGTTGGTCCTGGCGGTATCCTCGCTGCTGGGGCAAACGACCGCCGCCGGGCCCACATTCGACGTCGCGTCGATAAAGCCGTCCGAACCTATCACGCCTGCGATGGTGCAGGCGGGAAGGATCCACGCAGGAATGAGGATCGACGGAGCTCGCGTGGATATCGGGAATTTCACGCTGTTGCAACTGATTACCAAGGCATACGACGTAAAGACCTATCAGGTTCAAGGCCCCAGTTGGATGACTCCGGTGGCGCAGAGGTTCGATATCGTCGCCAACCTGCCGGCGGGCGCCACGAAAGATCAGGTCCCGCAAATGCTGCAGGCGCTGTTGGCGGAACGATTCAAGCTCGTCATCCATCGCGACACCAAGGAGCACAACGTGTATGCGCTGGTGGTCGCCAAGGGAGGGGCTAAGATCAAGGAGACGCAAGCGCAGTCGCCTTCGGGCGATGGCGCCGCTCCCAACCCGGCGGTTACGGGAAGCAGTTCGATGACCATCAGCCAGTCCAAAGGCGGTGCGGCGGAAGTCTCCAACGGCGAGGGCGTGCGGCAGAGGATGACTCCTTCGGCCGACGGAAAGTCCATCCGTTTTGAAATCACCAAGGCCAGCATGGCCCTGTTGGCAGAGGGGCTATCGCCCCTGGTGGACCGGCCGATTGTGGATATGACGGAGCTGAAGGGCGACTATGACGTGACGTTCGAGATTTCCAGAGAGGAATTGCTGAATGCCGCGCGGGCGGCCGGCGCAAATGTGCCACAAGGTGCGCCCGGTGCTTCAGCCTCACCTGCCGAAGCCGCGTCCGATCCGGGCGGTTCGATTTTCACCGCCATGCAGAGTTTGGGACTGAAGCTCGAACCGCGCAAAGCACCACTGCTCATGATCGTCGTGGACAAAGCGGAGAAGATGCCGACGGACAATTAGCGGCTCATCATCTTGGCGCGGATGCGGACTCGCCGAGTTCCGCCAGAACCTCCGCGTAAAGGTCGGGTCCAATCCAAAAACGGGCAATCTGGATCAGTTCATCGAGCACCGGTTTGGCCAGATCGATCAGGCCAGCCCGTTTCGCTGTCGCCACGACGCCCAGTAGGCCAGTGACTCTCAGGCCCGCCGCGCTCGCCCTCCGGCGCCCACGCCTTTCATCCACCAGCAGGAGGTCGGCCCGGCGCTCGATTGCAAGCACGATTGCTTCGGCCTCGCCACGGTCCAGATCCTTGCGAAGTTCTTGCACCCGCTTCTGGTCATTCGGAGTCGCGACCATGAGCCATGGCTGTGCGGCCAGGTCGATTGCGGGAGGCAGATCGCTCTTGGAGACCGTCAGTTCGTCATACACGGCGGACGGAATGAGCACCTCGTGATAGAGCAAGGCCAGGAGTTGGAGCCGTCCGATGCGCGCCAGATTCAGTACCGGCGAGGTGTCGGAAACGACGATCAAAGCCGTTCCGGCCGGCTGAGAGTCCGGAGATCCTCCCGGAACTCCTGCACCCCGTAATGGATCGGAATCTGGCGCTCCGCCAACAGGGACTGAAAGGCGAGTTGGCTCATCTCCGCCAGACGGCTCGCTTGCGCGAGGGTCAGCCGTTCCTGCTGGAACAGCGTCAACGCAAGCTCCTGCTTTAGCTCAGGCTCGCTGATATGAGCCGCCGTGAGGACCTCGTCTGAAATGGTGAACGGCATCTTCTCTATAGACATTATACCGCCCCTGGTCATGCTCAACTCCGCCGAGGGGGCGCATTCGCGGATCACGCAACCTGCTTGTGCTTCTCTCCCGGCCTTCCAGTCGTGGTGTCCACATCCACTTTCAGACCGGCGGCGGTCACCATGTTGACCAGTGTGTCGATTTTGGATAGCCCGATCTTACCGCGCACCAGACCCGAGATTCGCGGCTGCGATACACCCAGGGCTCCTTGGCGGGGTTATGGAACCAAACTGATTCGCGTAGTGTTGCGGCATTGGTTACGCCCCTTTCAGCGACAGAGCATCTCAAAGACAAGCAACGAAGCTCCCAAACGCCAGCGGCCGGCAGGTCTGAGGGTGGCGTAGCCCGTCCCTGAAACCTCCCGGACCCGATCTTCGCTCGAAGAGTCAGGCCCTTGACGGCCGCGGGAGGCCGATTGCCAATCGGCCGCAGATTTTCAATCTGCCCCACCAAGCTACAGACTCCTCAGGCTGAACCCGCCGTCCACGTTCAGAATCTGGCCCGTCGAGTAATCCAGCAGCCCGTCGGCGATGGCCCTCACGGCCTTCGCCACGTCGGCGCCTTCACCCATGCGGCGCTGCGGCAACAGGCCGCGGGCGATCTGCTCCTCGTACGCCTTTTCCACTTTGGCAATCATGTCCGTGCGGATAATCCCCGGCCGGATCTCAAAAACCTTGACTCCGAATTCCGCCAGCCGCTGCGCGTAGAGCGCCACCGACATGCTCAGCCCCGCCTTCGAAATGCAGTATTCGCCGCGATTCACCGACGCCGTGTATGCGGAAATCGACGTCACAAACACGATGCGTCCCTCGCGGCGCTCCACCATCCAGCGCGCGGCCTGCTGCGTGAGAAAGTACGGGCCTTTGAGATTGGCGGCCATCAGCTCATCGAAGCTCTCCTCGGTGGCTTCCAGGATGTCGCGGCGCTCGCGCGGCGCCATCCCCGCATTGTTCACCAGCAGATCGAGGCTTGCGAAGCGCTCGCGCGCGAAGCGGATCAGCGCCTCGCGGTCCTCGCGGCGTGCCAGGTCGCACTGGAAGATCTCGCACCCGGTCTCATCGCGCAGCGATTCGGCGGCGTCGCGGCGTCCGCGCCAGGTCCCAATTACGTTGTGGGTGCTGGCCAGCTCCATGGCGATGGCGCGGCCGATGCCGCGGCTGGCGCCCGTCACGATGCTATTTGGCTTGGGCTCCCGCGGCGGACGGCTGGTCATATAGAAACAGCAGTATCCAAAACGAAAGTCAAGCGGGTCTCCGACGGAACCTTCACGCGCTGGCCCTTGGTGACTTCTTCCGCTCCGGCCCCGGCCGCGGCTCCGGCTCCGCCGCCGATCACCGCACCCTTGCCGCCGCCCGCGATGGCGCCGATGATCGCGCCGACCGCCGCCCCGCCGCCCGCTACCTTGGCCGTGCGCTGGCCGCGCGAATCGCTCTCCCGCGAAATGCTCTGCGTGTTGATATCCACTACCTGGCCGTTCACCTTAACCGACATCAAGTCAAGCGTCAGCTCCGCGGTGCCGGTCAGTTTGCCGGATTGCTGGGAATTCACCAGCTTGACCACCACGTCCGCTCCGCGCGGGATGACGGTCTCGCCGCCCATCGTTACCGGTTGGTCCATGCTGGCGGCGAAGGTCTGCCCCACGCGGTTGACTTCCGAATCCACGCCATCGATCATCCGCACCACCAGGTTCGTGCCCGCCGGAAGCTCAACCGATGCGTGTGGCAGGGGCGGTGTGGCCTGCGCCGGCGCAGCGTCGTCATCGGGCCGCAAAATAGTGGGCTGCGAATCGGGCTGCGCACGCCGAAGCCGCGGCCTTTCGTCGGACGATGCGTCGCGCGCGGGCGCGGGCGCCGGCGCGTAATCGCCGAACTCGATGCGGACCACATCCACCACGTCCAGGGTCTCGACCCGGTCTCCGGTATCCACCCTCAACTGCCGGGCCGTACCGCCCAGATAGGTGCCATGAATCACCCGGCCGCTCCTGAGCGTCACGGTATCCGCAAAACCGGCCGTTGCAAGGGCCAACGCGATGGCAAGATGTATCAGACGCATAACTCTCCCTAATTGTACGACGCGCGACTGCGGGAAGACGTTTACAGCTTGCCGCGGACGGCTTCCACAACCGCCTTCCCACGCTCTAAGGCCGCCCGGTATACTTCCTTGCGTTGGGCGCGCGTGTACGGAGCGCCGGCGTGGTAGTAATGCTCGAGGCCCTTGCCGATCGCGAAGGTTCCGGCGTAGGCGATGGCACCCTTGGGAATGATGCCGCCGCCGAACGGAATCTTGCCCGCCAGCTCGCGCGCCAGGGCGCGCCACCCGAAGGCGCCGGCCACAATCGAGAGAATCTCGGCGGCCCGCTCGGAATACCCTACTTCCTTGCCGCACGCCGCCGCAATCAGAAACGCCATGCGCACCTGGTTGACCGTCAGGAATGCCGTGTCGGAGGCGAATTCGCCGAACGCCCAGGGGAGTTCGGCGAGGCTTGGAACCAGGTCGGGCAGCGCCGTGGCCACCGCGAACACGGCGTTCTCCCGCGACACCGCGTGGATGATGCGCTCCACCACCGGCTCCCGAAATGGCGCAAACTGGCGCGCCAGCGCCAGCTCCAGATCGTCGTGGTCGCGCAGGATTTCCGCGATGGTGGCCGCGGGGTCGTCGAATCTGAGGAGGTAAGCGTCTCGCGGGCAGGGGATTCCCTGCTGGTACAAGACCAGGTCCACCTTGTCAGGCGCACCCGGGTCGCCGGCGCGATACACGTGATCCAGGGCCGGCCCCAGAAACTCTTCCATGGCGGCGTACCCGGCGCCATCGAAGGCCACCAGCCCGATGCGGACAGGCTGCCGCGCGCGGCGGTGGACTTCATCGGGATTCAACATTCCAACAGCGGAGCGCGCCTGTTTAATGGCTTTCAACATGACGGATCACCGGCGCCGCGTCTCAAGCCAGCAATTCCTGAGCGCGCATCACCCGGTCGCGTACCTGCACGCCGTGGGGACAGTCGACCGAGCAGGAGCCGCAGTCGCCGCACCGGATGCCGCGAACCTGCTCCGGCAGCTCCAGGAACTTCTCCCGAGCCAAACCGAATTGTCCGTAGCCCTCCACGTAGGTCAGGAAGCGCAGCATGTCGGGCACCGGAACGCCCTTGTCGCACACGCCGCCGCACGCTCCGCACATGCGGCAGTACATGGGGCTGATGTAGGCCAGCAACTGGTTCAGGAGCTTATCGTCTTTCTCCGTGTACGGCTCCGCCATGGCACGCAGGTTTTCGTCGAGCTGTTCGTGATCGGTCATGCACACGATGGCCGTATCCAGGGACTGGTTCTTGAGGGCCCACTTGATGGCCGCTAATGGCCCGCCCTCGGTGCTGAAGGTCTTCTTCACTGCGTTCTGCTCCGCCCCATAGAGCCGGTCGCCCCGCGAGACCCGGCTCAGCCCGCCCGCCAGGGTCTTCATGGCCACGATTCCCATGCCGGCCTTTCGTGCCGTCTGGATGGCCGCGGTCATGTCCGCAATCCGCGGCGGTTCATTGTCCAGGGCCACGTTCCGCATGGCGAAGTTGTAGGTGGTGAGAACCACGTCGGTCT
>Ga0181521_10001285_pt1 | contig 31366 bp, 28 predicted proteins | sample PEATcosm2014_Bin_32_FD_119764 | JGI IMG/M metagenome (GOLD analysis project Ga0181521, IMG submission 119764) | Peatland microbial communities from MTU Mesocosm Facility, Houghton, MI, USA - PEATcosm2014_Bin02_60_metaG | ecosystem: Environmental > Terrestrial > Soil > Wetlands > Peat | place...
TCCAGGATGTGGCCGACCAGGCTGCCAGCACCCAAGAGGTCGTAATCATCCGCGCCCCAGCCGAACTCGTGCATCAGAATGCCAAGTGCCAGCGCGCTGTCCACGCAGCGCCCGGTGATCACGATATCTGCGCCGGCATCGAACGCCGCCTTGATCGGCAAAGCGCCGAGATAGGCATTCGCGGTCAACAGCCGGGCAGGCAGTGGTGCGCCGGAGACCGCCTCCTTCAGGCCGCCGGCGCGCAGCGCGTCGGTCAGCGGAAGGACGTCGTCGCCGTCCACCATCGCGACCCGCAAAGACAGGCCGAGTTCCGCAATCGCTGCCTCCATCGCGCCCTTGCAGGCGGCCGGATTGACCCCGCCGCCATTGCTCGCAACCTTGATCCCGCGACGGGCGATCTCCGGCAGCGACGGCTTCAGATAGCTGATGACGTCCGGTGGGTAGCCGGCTTCCGGGTCCTTCATCCGGGCGCGGGCCAGCAGCGACATCGTCACTTCGGCCAGGTAATCCATCATCAGGTACTGGACGTCCGCCTCCAGCAGTTGCGGGATCGCCATCGGGCTGTCGCCCCAGGCGCCGGAGGCGCCACCGATCCGAACGATCTTGTCAGACATTGTCCGTCTCCTGCTGCCAGCGCGGCTTGCGGCGCTCGTTGAAGGCGGCGAGGCCTTCGGTCGCGTCGCGGGTCAGCGATGTCACGGAGATCAGCGTCTCCGCGAACGCCATTGCTTCAGGGAATGCCATGCGCTCCATCGCGGCGATCGCGTATTTGCCGCGGCGCAGCGCGACCGGCGACATGTCGTAGAGTTTGCCAAGCAAGGCTTCGACGCGTGCGTCGAGTTCCTCGAACGGCACGACATAGTTGGCCAGGCCGATCTGATAGGCGCGGTTGGCGTCGATCAGTTCGCCGGTCAGGCAGAGTTCGTTGATGTGGCGGGCGCCGATGGTGTTGCGCAGGAACACCAGGACCTGCATCGGGAAGACGCCGACCTTGGCCTCCGGCAGGCCGAACCGCGCGTGGGCGGCCACTACGGCCAAGTCGCACAACCCCATCAGCGCCATGCCGCCGGCGACGCAATCGCCGTTGATCCGGCCGACGACCGGCACGCCGCAATCGCGGATCAGTCGGGCGAGCTTGCCGAAATCCGTCATCGGCTCATCCAGTCCGAGCGTGAAGGTGTCCGTTCCACTGCTCAGGTCGGCGCCGGCGCAGAACGCCTTGCGGCCTGCGCCGGTCAGCACGATCGCGCGGATCGCGGGATCGGTCCGCGCGGCGCCGACCGCAGCTTCGATCCCGGCCAGCACCGCCTTGTTCATGGCGTTGCGCCGGTGTTCCCGGTCGATCCAGATCCATAGCGCGCGACCGCGTTGCTCTGTCCGGATGTCGGGTTTTTGTTCTGAGTCGCTCATGGGAGCACCTCGTCAATAGGATTTGGCCGGCCGAACGCATGCTCGGCCAGGCAGCCTGGGAGCGTTTCTCGAGGGATCCGCCTCACGCCATGCTGGGGACAGCATGCTGTCCCGCACGGTGCGGCCGGGCAACCCGCATTGCCCCCGGCGGCGTAGCGGGCGAACGGGACAGCCGGATAGTCTGACGCCACGGTGGAATGCATTATGCTAGTTCGGAAGAACCCGGCTGGCCGGTCGGCGGCGGCCCTGGGCAATCGGGTGAAGGCAGCAAAGCCAGGGCTCTGCCCCGGACCCGCCAGGGGGCTTTGCCCCATGGACCCCCAGCGAAGGCAGAGCCTTTGCAATCCATCCGTTTCGCTGGGTGGACGGGAGGAGGCCTGCACCCAATTGCCCTGGGCGGCAGCCTTGACCGGATCGCCGTTCCGACCATATTTCGCCACAGCGAAAAATATCGAACCGAATTCATGTCGAAAATCGTCGGCCGCACCCTGGATCTGCTGGAGCTGTTCGCCGCGGAAAAGCGCCCGCTGCCGCTTTCCGACATCGCCCGGCTGATGAAGATCCCGGTGTCGAGTTGCCACGACGTGCTGCAAGCCATGCAGGCGCGCGGCTATCTTTATGAACTCGCGCCGCGGGCCGGGTATTACCCGACCCTGCGTTTGCAGAAACTTGGGCAGGAGATCGGCGACCACGATCCCGTGGTGCTGCGAGCCGAGTTGCTGCTGTGCTCGCTGCGCGATACGCTGGATGAATCCGTGCTGCTGGCGAAGGTCTCCGGGCTGCAGGCCACCTATCTGCTGGCGCTGGAGCCGCGGCAACCGCTGCGCTTCCTGATCAAGGTGGGGGAGAATGTCCGCAGCCTGTATGCGACCTCGGGCGGCAAGGCGATTCTGGGCGGGCTGGACGATGCGGCGCTGGACGCCGCCCTGCGAACCGTGACGCTGACCAGGCTGACCGACCGGACCATCACCTCGAAGGCCGCGTTGCGCGAGGATGTGGTGATTGGCCGCAAGCGTGGCTGGTACCTCAACCGGGGCGAGAGCCTCGACGGGGTGACGACGCTGTCCGCGCGGTTCCGTTGGAACACTGCGCAGTACATCGTCACCGTCGCCGGTCCGGCCTCGCGGCTGGATCCGAAGCTGGACCAGGCGGCCGGATTGATCACCAACGTCTGCCTGCTGCTGGAAACCCGGCCCGAAGCCGCGCTGCGGCCTGGCCGGGACAACGTGGCCTGATGAGGTCATCGTTCCAGGGCGCATCGTCTTAGCCCTTTCGCGTCCCGCCGACCGCCTCCCGCGGCACTTCGGCGCCCGGGGCGCGGGCGCCTGACATCTCCGCCCCCGGCACCGTAGCCAGCAACACCTCAGTCCCCAACACTTCGGCGTTGTGCTCCCCCAGAGTGGGCGCCAGGCGGCGGATCGAGGCCGGCGAGGCGCTGAAGCTGATCGGACAACGGCTGACCGTGACGCGGCCTTCCGTCGGATGGTCGGCCTCCTGGAAGAAGTTCACCGCCTTGAGGTGCGGGTCGACGAACAGCGCCTCGATCGAATTGACCGGGCAGGCCGGGATGTCGATGGCGTGCAGCACGTCCAGCCATTCGGCGTTGGTGCGCTTGGGGAGTTGGGCGGACAGGAACGCGCCGATCTCCTGGGCGAAGCGGGTGCGGGATTCCTGCGTGCGGAAGCGGTCGTCGGTCTCCAGCAGCTCGGGCTGGCCGATGAGTTTGGAGAAATCACGCCAGTGCCGATCGGTGTAGACGACAATGGCGAGATAGCCGTCCTTGGTCGGATATGGCCCGCGGGTGCGGGACAGCAGGCGGCGGTAACCCATTTCGCCTTCGGGCGGGACGAAGGCGCCGCCGCCGATGTGGTCGGCCAGCACGAACTGGGCCATCGTTTCGAACATCGGCACCTCGATCGACTGGCCTTCGCCGGTCGCCGCGCGATGCACCAGCGCGGCGGCGATCGCGGTGGCGACGTAGACGCCCACCACGCGGTCGCAGATATTGATCGGGGCGTAGCGCGGGGCGCCATCCACGGCGCCGAACAGGCCGGCGATGCCGGACGCCGCCTGCATGAGGTCGTCATACACTGCCCGGCCGGAGTCCGGCCCGCCGGAGCCATAGCCGACGCCAGCGCAGTAGATGATGCGCGGATTCGCCGCGCGCACGCTGTCATAATCTAGGCCGAGCCGGCGGAGACCGTCGGGACGTACATTGGACACCAGCACGTCGGCCCGGTGGGCGAGCGCCAGGACCGCGGCCTTGCCTTCCGGCGTCTTCAGGTCGAGCACGACGCTGCGCTTGTTGCGGTTGCCCGCCAGGAACATCGGCCCCATGCCGGCATGCCGCCAGGGACCGATCCACCGCATCGTGTCGCCGGCGGGGGTTTCGATCTTCACCACGTCGGCGCCGAGGTCGCCCAGCAACTGGGTGGCGGACGGCCCCATGACGACGGTCGTCAGGTCGAGGATCCGAATGCCGCGCAGGGGCCCGGTCGCCGGGATGGGATCGTCCGGCCATACATTGCTGGTTTGCTCGGTCATCGCACGCCACCTCCTGGGTGGGTTGGGCCGAAGCGGGAAGGCCGGCCCTTACAATTGCGGTAGGGCGTATCTTCATCCGTGGTACCGCATAGAGATCGAGGCGAGAGAGTTTGTCAACGCCGCGCCCCGCGGCCCTGCCATGCGGCACGACGATAAGTCCTGTCACCGGATAGGGATCCTCGCGCCGCCAAGATTCGGGGTTCGACCGCCGCTTAGCGCAGCCCAGGTGCGCGGGATCGTCGCTTGACGGGAGGCGCAACCCGGAGTGAGTTCCGAAATTGCGCATCAGATTTCGGTACTGCGAAATATGGTCGACCCCGAAATCCGGGCAACAGGCAAAAAGCCGGCGCTCCCGGGCGGACCCGCCGGCGGTGGACAGGAGGGCACGATGGCGAACCGAGACCAGGATATCGATCCGGGCGGGGCGAGCACCCTCGCTCAGACCACCATGCGGCGCGTGGTCATGCGGCTTATTCCCTTCCTGCTGCTGTGCTATTTCTTCTCATTCCTGAACCGGGTCAGCGTCGCCTTCGCCGCGTTGCAGATGAACCGCGACCTTGGCCTGACCCCGGCGGTCTATGGCCTCGGCGCCGGGCTTTTTTTCCTGACCTATTGCGTGTTCGAGGTGCCGTCGAACCTGGCGCTCTACCGCTTTGGCGCGACCCGCTGGATCGCCCGTATTATGTTCTCCTGGGGCTTGTGCGCGACCGCCATGGCGTTCGTCGTGGGTCCCTACAGTTACTACGCGATGCGCCTGCTGCTGGGTGCGGCCGAGGCGGGCTATTTCCCGGGCATCCTGTTCTTCCTGACGCTATGGTTCCCGGCCGCCTGGCGTGGCCGGATGGTCGGTCTGTTCATGACCGGGGTGGCGGCCAGCGGCCTGATCGGTTCGCCGCTGTCGGGCGCGCTGCTGGGGCTCGATGGCGATTGGGGCCTGCGCGGCTGGCAGTGGCTGTTCATCCTGGAAGGGCTGCCGCCGATCATCCTGGCGCCCCTGTGTCTGGCTTTCCTGCAAGACGGTCCTGCTCAAGCCAAGTGGCTGCCGGCGCCGGAGAAGACCTGGCTGATCACGACGCTGCAGGCAGAGCATGGGGGGGACGCCGCTGAGCAGAACACCAGCGGCTGGAAAGCGCTGGTGCACCCGCGGGTCTGGTTGCTGGCGGCGATGTGGTTCTCCAACGCCGCGGTGTTGAACGGCATTCTGTTCTTCCTGCCGATGATCCTGAAGGGCTTCGGCATGAGCAATACGCAGACCGGTTTCGTCGCGGCGATCCCGAGCGCGGCGGCACTGGTCGCGGTGGTCTGGTGGGGGCGGCATTCCGACAAAAAGAACGAGCGGTATGGCCATGCCGGCTTCGCCAATTTCCTGGCGGGCGCGGCGCTTCTGATCTCCGTGCTGGTGGCCGATCCGACGCTGCGCATCGTGTTGATCACAGTGTCCTTCGCTTCGACCCTGGCGTTCACCGCGCCGTTCTGGACCATTCCGCCGACCTTCCTGTCGGGCGCGGCCTCGGCGGGCGGCTTTGCCGCGATCAGCTCGATCGGGGTGATCGGTGGCTTCGTGGCGCCGACGATCATTGGTTACCTTACAGGCCTCACCGGCGATTCCCGCGTCGGCCTGGCCTTCGTCGCAGTCCTCGCCATGGTGATGGCCGGCGTCTTCTATTTCGTCGGCCGCCACCTGGTCGCGAAGGATCGGATGCACGCCCCAGCGCTCGAACAGGTGAGGTAGCGGGCTCGATGGTTTTGCTGACCCAGCTTGCCGATGATGCTGCGACCAATGGGAGATTCGGCGCTTCCTCCGGCCCGGCACGATCGGCAGGCTGTTGCAGCAGAGCGAGACCAGTATCCTGAGGCTGGGGGAGGCGCTGGCGCGCGTCGCCAAGCGCCGAACACGACGCCGAGCAAAGTTTCAATCAAGGAACCGATCGATGAGCGAAAAATCTCCCTACATCATCCGCTGGTCCGAGCAGGAAGCGTACAGTCCGGCGAACCACACCGGCACGAAGAACTATCGCCTGGTTGGCCCGACGGTGAACGGTTCGAAATACCTGGAGATCGCGCTGGGCGATATCGAACGCCACGAAGGCTCGCCGGCGCATGCGCATCCGGATCTGGAGCAAGCGGTCTATATCCTGGAAGGCGAGGCGATCGCCGGGATCGACGGCGTCGATCACCATGTCAAGGCGGGCGACATGATGTTCTTTCCGGCCAAGGTGTTTCATTCGATCAAGGTCTTGACGGAGCGGATCAAACTGCTGGTGATTTATGCGCCGCCCTATGGCGAGGATCCTGCGAAGGTGATCCACGCGGGGCCGTCCCAGTGAGTGCATGCGGTTGACCCAGCGCGGGCGAAGGGCCTGAGGCTGCCGCGTCGCCAAGCCCGGCGTCAGTGCGCCATCGCGCCGGCCACTTCGAAGCTGCCCTCCCAGATCATGCGCACCGCGACGTAGAGCACGATCAGTAGTCCGGCCCAGGCGATCCAGCGCTGGCGCTCCAGCAGGTTGGCAAGCAGGTTGGCGGCGATGCCCATCAGCACGACGGAGAGGACCAGGCCGGTGACCAGCACCCAGGGGCTGCCATACGCCACTCCGGCCACGGCCAGCACGTTGTCGAGGCTCATCGACAGGTCGGCCAGCACGATCTGGAGCATCGCCTGCGGCAGGGACTTGCGCGGAGCGGCGTCGCCGACGGCGCGGTGGCGCCGGAGTTCGCGGAACATCCGCCAGCACACCCAGAGCAACAGCAGCCCGCCGGCCAGCAGCAGGCCGATGACAGCAAGCAATTCCAACGCGATTGTGCCCAGTGCCACACGGATCGCCGTCGCCGCGGCGATGCCGAGGATGATGGCCGGCCGCTTCTGGCCACGCGGCAGCCCGGCCACCGCCAAGCCCACCACGACGGCATTGTCGCCGGCCAGGGCGATGTCGATCAGCACCACCTGCGCCAGCGCCGTCAGGTCGTGGATCAGCGTGGCTTGGTTCATACGCGGGGAGAAACCTATGCGAGCGAGTGCCGCCGGCGCTTGCCACGCCACGGGGCGCCGGTCTACCTGACACCGCACGGCAGAGCGGGACATGGCAGCGATGGTTCCCCGTTACACCAGACCCGAGATGGCGGCCATCTGGGCGCCCGAGAACCGCTACCGCATCTGGTTCGAGATCGAAGCGCTGGCCGCCGAAGGCATGGCCCGCATCGGCGCCATCCCGGAGTCCGCGGCGCGCACCATCCGCGAGAAGGGCGGTGCGGCGCTGAAGGCGATCGGCCCAGCCGACATCGATCGCATCGATGAGATCGAGCAGGAGACGCGGCATGACGTGATCGCTTTCCTGACCTGGCTGGCCGCTTCGATCGGGCCCGACAGCCGTTTCGTGCACCAGGGGATGACAAGTTCCGACGTGCTGGACACCTGCCTGTCGGTGCAGCTCGCGCAGGCGACCGACTTGCTGCTGGCGGACCTGGACGCGGTGCTGGCGGCGCTGAAGGCGCGCGCCTTCGAACATAAGCTCACGCTGACCATCGGCCGCAGCCACGGCATCCACGCCGAGCCGACCACGTTCGGGCTGAAGCTCGCCGGGCACTACGCGGAGTTCGCCCGCAACCGCGCCCGTCTGGTGGCGGCGCGGGCGGAGATCGCCGTGGCGCAGGTGTCCGGGGCGGTGGGCACCTTCGCGCATCTCGATCCGCGCGTGGAAGAATACGTCGCGGAGCACCTGGGACTGGCGGCGGAGCAAGTGTCCACGCAGATCATCCCGCGCGACCGGCACGCGGCGTTCTTTGCCACGCTGGGGGTGATCGCATCTGGCATCGAGCGGCTCGCCACCGAAGTGCGTCACCTGCAACGCAGCGAGGTGCGCGAGGCGGAGGAGTTCTTCCATCCGGGCCAGAAGGGCTCGAGTGCGATGCCGCACAAGCGCAACCCGGTGTTGAGCGAAAACCTGACCGGGCTGGCGCGCGTGGTGCGTGCCGCTGTGGTGCCGGCGCTGGAGAACGTCACGCTGTGGCACGAGCGCGACATCTCGCATTCGTCGGTGGAGCGGGTGATCGCGCCGGACGCCACGATCGCGCTGGATTTCGCGCTGGGGCGGCTGGCCGGGATGATGCAGCGGCTGGTGGTGTATCCCGAGCGGATGAAGGCGAACCTGGAGAGTCTGGGCGGCGTGGTGCACTCGGGCGAGGTGCTGCTGGCGCTGACCCGCGCGGGTATTTTGCGCGAGGACGCCTATCGGATCGTGCAGCGTTGCGCGATGGCGACGTGGGAGCGGTTGGGGACGGCGGAGGGACGCAGTTTCCGCGATAACCTGCTGGCCGATCCGGCGGTGGCGGGACGGATTTCCGCGGCGGACGTGGACGCGGCGATGGACCCCACGCTGCACCTGAAGGCGGTGGATCGGATTTTTGCCCGCGTGTTCGGGGAGGCGTGAGGGGGACGGTTCAATCGCGGTGATCATCGTGCCTGTCGCCGCGGGTCGGCTGATTGACGGATCACCGTGGCATCCGTATATTCCAGAATATTCGGAATTCCCTGCATGCGAACAGTGACCGCCTCGGAATACAGCAAGAAGGTTGGTCTCTACCAGACGATTGCGCAACGCGAGCCGATCGTCATAACTTCGGATGGCCACGAGGAGACTGTGCCCATTTCTGCTGAGGAATATCGTCGTCTGACGCGGCGCCGTCGTCGCCCGTTCCTCATAGAAGAACTGCGTGAGGAAGACTGGAAGGCCATCGAACGGGTGCAGGCTGAGCTGGAGAAAACAGAGTCGGTATTGTAGTGGTGGCTCTGCCGCGGCCCATATCGGGACTTGTCATTGGCTACAGCTCTTATCGGGAGACCGAGTAACGTGCCGGGCTCGAGGGGGCACGCAGGATCGCCCTTGTGCCGTCGTTATCGCAACCCGCACGGAGGATGGCGATATCGTCGTCATGATGGCGCCGGTCACCCATTCGAAGCCGGCGCGGATGAAGCATGGCCTCGCGCTGACCGCTGAGGTTAAGCGTATCCTTGGATTGGACGCGGAACGCTGCTGGCTGATTTGCTCCAAGCTCAACCGGTTCGTCTGGCCCGGTCCTGATCTACGCCCAATTGCGCGGCGCGCGCCCGGGAATTTTGTTTATGGCATGCTGCCGTCGCCGTTCATGCGACAAGTGTTCCAGCGTCTCGCGCTGTTTCGGTTGGAACGACGGCCGCATGTGGTTTTTCGCTCGCCGTGATATCTGCCGGGTACAATTCCACCCAGCGCTCGTTGGAGCGGACTTTATACCATTCCGACCGCGATCAGCCGGATATTTCTGGAAGCGGGAGCCCTATCGATGAAGCTTTGTCTACTTGGACTGGCGCGCTCTTCCAAACGACAACATGAATTGGTAACGAGAGGAATCGAAGCATGCCTTCTATCCAGTTCGACCGTCCCCACTGCCTCACTGCGAAAGTTGCCTTCGCGGTGGCGGTCACCCCGGTGAGTGTTGCGGGGACAGGCGACGTCCTATGTCTGATGCAATGTGGATGCTGCGGAGAAGGTCTTATCGCTAAAGTGAACGGCAATGACGCTCGGGTTTGGTTGGCCGGGCAGCTACCGCGTGTGCGAATGCCAGATGCTTACTCCACTGCGCAACCGGCCGGTTCTCCGCTCCACATTCCCCCAAATGTAGCGAGCTTCTTTACACCGGGCATGGACAACGTCAGGAGAAGGAACTTCGATGCAGCCGGGTCGATGTTTCGTAAGCCGCTCGATACGGCTCTCAGGGTGATTGACCTGGCTGAAAAGATGTTCTTGCCACACGGATAGATGCCGTCTGGTCCGAGAAGGCTCTTGCACCGGCTATGAAGGAGTGGGCGCACGAGATTCCCACTTCGGAAATGTCGCGGCGCACGATGAAGACCCATTCGCCTACGCCTAGACAACATCGCTTCAAGACTTCACGAAGGCTGTACCAGAATGTGTTCGCGCGTCGATTTTGGCTGCCGGTTCTCGGATCGCAACGTGGCATCAACCCCACGCGGTGCCGGTCTACCTCACCCGGAGTTCGCCCAGCGAGCTAGCGGGCGACCTGCCCGGTCTGCCAATGCTACACTGCGGATTTGTTCCGATACCGTCAGTGGACTATTCTTAACGCGACGCCGACCTGCCCGTGGTGCTCCATCGGATATCCAAGGCGGATCGGACCGCGCCTTCGTTCGTTGCTTCGACAACAGTGTGAGCGCGCCGCACCATTTCCATATTTCCGCCGTTGTCGTGCGGCGGAACGAGCTACCGGAGGACACAGCATGGCCTGGAGCGAGCAAGTGGCATTGGTGACCGGCGGCGCGCGCGGCATCGGCCGCGCCATCGTGCGACGTCTGGCGCGTGAAGGTGTCGCGATCGCGGTAAATTATGTCGCCCGTTCCGATGCCGCGGAATCATTGCTGGCCGAGATCGAAGCGGCGGGCGGCCAGGCGATCGCCGTCGCCGCCGATGTCTCCGACGACGCGGCGGTTGAGGCGATGGTGGACCGCGTCAATGCCGAACTGGGTCCAGTTACCATCCTGGTGAACAACGCCGGCGTCGCCTACCAAGCAACGCTCGACACCTACGACCGTGAGCGACTGGCGCGCATGCGGCAGGTCAACGCCGACGGGGTCATCCATACGACCCGCGCGGTGATGCGCGGCATGCGCGAGCGCGGTTATGGGCGGATCGTTAACGTCGCCTCGAACGCCGGCATCGGCACGTCGTTGCCGGGCAACGCCTTCTATGCGGCGTCGAAGGCCGAGGTCATCGTGCTGACGCGGCGCTTCGCGATGGAGCTAGGACCGCACGGTATCACGGTGAACGTCGTCGCGCCCGGCTTCGTTGAAACCGACATGGCGCGGCGCGACCGCGGCAAGGCGGAGTGGGACGCTGTGGCGAAACGTATCGCCGCGCTGGCGATGACCGGGCGCGTCGGTAGGCCGGAGGATATCGCCAATGCGGTGGCTTTCCTGGCGTCACCCGACTCGGGCTGGGTCACTGCGCAATTGCTGACAGTGGATGGCGGGCGCATGGATTACATCGCGCACTGACGCGAGGCGGTCGGTGGTCAGAGGCGTTGGTTCGGGCTACTGACTACCGTCCCGTCGTCTTGCGCAAAGGACCAGCCCATGTCCGCCCACGAATTCGTCACGGTCGATGTGTTCACCGAGCACCGCTTCGGCGGCAACCCGCTCGCCGTCTTTCCCGACGCGCGTGGGCTGAGCGACGCGCAGATGCAGGCCCTCGCGAGCGAGTTCAACCTGTCGGAGACGACCTTCGTGCTGCCGCCCGACAACCCGCAGCACCATGCGCGTGTGCGCATCTTCACCCCTCGCTCGGAGCTGCCGTTCGCCGGCCACCCGAATGTCGGCACCGGCTACGTCCTGGCGCGGCGCGAGGCCGACCCGCCGGAGCACCTCGTGTTCGAGGAACTGGCCGGGCTGGTTCGCGTGCACATCCAGCGAGATGCGGCGAGGCAGATCACCGGCACGCAGATTTCGGCGCCCCGCTCGCTGTCGGTCGACGTCGACATTCCCACGGACGTGATCGCCGCCTGCGCCGGCCTGAGCGAAGACGATGTGCTCACCACCGCGCACACGCCGCTGGTCGCCTCGGTCGGTACACCGTTCGTGATTGCTGAACTGGCGAGCCTTGAAGCGTTGTCGCGCGCCAGCCCGGAACTCGGCGCGTTCCGTGACGCCGCGGAGCGTTTCCCCGGGATGGGCACGCGGTTCTCGCTGCATCTCTATGTGCGGCTCGACGGCGACGCGACGCGGCTGCGCGCCCGCATGTTCGCGCCGCTGAGCGGCATCCTGGAAGACCCCGCCACCGGCAGCGCCAATGCCGCGCTCGCCGCCCTGCTCACCTCGCTGGCGCCGGGGGAGAACGTGGATCTGACCTATGACATCGCGCAGGGGGTGGAGATGGGCCGGCCGAGCCGGATCGTCGCGACCGCGCGAAAGACCGCGGAAGGACCGGTGAGCGCGACCGTCGCCGGAACTTGCGTGCCGGTGCTGCAAGGTACGGTGGAACTCTGAAAACCTCTCCCGCTCTTCGCGGCTCAACCCCGCGAAGGGCGGGAGAGGTTTTTGTGGTAGTCTGCCTCCCGGGCGACGCAGACGCGTCCGTCGGGGAGAAACGCCATGATCGCGAGCGGCATTATCGCGCTGATGCTGGCCGGACTGATCGCACTCTACCTGCATGACCGGCGGCAGACCGCGCACACCATCCTGCGCAACTATCCGGTTGTCGGCTATTTCCGCTACTTCGCGGAAACCCTTGGCGAATACATGCGGCAATACCATTACCTACCGGACTGGGCGGAGCGCCCGTTCAACCGGCTGGAACGCGCCTGGGTATACCGCTCGGCCAAGGGCGTTTCCAACCTGCGCAGCTTCGGCTCGGAAAACGTGCCGGCCTTCGTGTTCCGCAACGCCGCCTTCCCGGTGCTGGAGGAGGAGCGGCAACCCTGGCCGAGCAAGCAGATCGGCACCTCACAAGGTCCGGGTGCGTGCCTCTACCCGTTCACCCCCGGCAGCTTCTTCAACATCAGCGGCATGAGCTACGGCGCGCTGAGCCACGCCGCGGTGTCCGCGCTGTCACGCGGGGCGAAGCTGGCGGGGATCTGGATGGCGACCGGCGAGGGCGGCCTGGCGCCGTACCACCTGGAAGGCGGCTGCGACGTCATCATGCAGATGGGCACCGCGAAATACGGGGTGCGCGACGCGCAGGGCAAGCTGTCCGAGGACCGCCTGCGCGAGATCGCCGCGCACGAACAGGTCCGCGCGTTCGAGGTGAAGCTGTCGCAAGGCGCCAAGCCGGGCAAAGGCGGCATCCTGCCGGGCATCAAGGTGACCCCGGAGATCGCCCGGATCCGCGGCATTCCGGTGGGGCAGGACAGCATCAGCCCGAACCGGCACCACGACATCGGCAACGTGCGCGAACTCGGCCGCTTCGTCGATCGGGTGCGCGGCGTCACCGGCAAGCCGGTCGGGGTGAAGTTCGTCGTCGGCGACCCGGACTTCATCGACGAGTGGTTCCGCGACTGCGTGTCCTATCCCGAGGGCTGTCCCGATTATGTGCAGGTGGATGGCGGCGAGGGTGGCACCGGCGCCGCGCCGGCGCCGCTGATCGACTATGTCGGGCTGCCGATCACCGAGGCCTTGCCGCTGGTGGCGCATGCGCGCGACCGGCTCGGGCTGAAGCCGCGCATCCGCATCGTCGCGGCGGGCAAGCTGATCACCCCCGACAAGGTCGCCTGGGCACTGTGCATGGGGGCGGATTTCGTCTCTTCCGCCCGCGGTTTCATGTTCAGCCTGGGCTGCGTCCAGGCAATGAAATGCGGCACGGGGCGCTGCCCGACCGGGGTGACCTCGTCGCAGGAGCGGCTAATCGCCGGGCTGGACCCCGCGGACAAGGCGGTGCGGGTGGCGCGCTACGCCAGGCAGGTGCGCGAGGAGGTGGAGATCATCGCACATTCCTGCGGCTTGACCGATCCGACCGGCTTCCTGCCGAAGCACGTGACGGACATCGAGCGTGGGGTGGGCGGGTTCCGCGCCGCCCAGGCATAAGACTGACGGTCGTGCAGGACACCCATATCCTTTAGGACCTGGATATTGCGGAGGTTCTCGTGCCCGGCAGCACGATCTCCGGCGTGATGGACGGTAAGCTTGCGGGCGCGCTGGTGGAGGTAGCACGGATCGAGGACCGCACACCCAGCCAGGTCGTCAACGCGGCGGTGCGTCCGTATATCCGGCTACCCGCGCGTGCACGCCAGGAGCGGCGATGCAGTACGGGGCGCGTGGTTGACGGGGCCTCTCGCTGGCTGTGGCAGCGCGCCGGCCAGCGTCCGGACGTACCAGTGGAGGAGGAGTCCAACCCGCATCTTGCGCACCAACCCGTGCCGCAGCGTCGGCCGATACCGGATGGCGATCCGCCCCACCCCGCCCGGCCGCAGTCTTGCCGCCGGGCGAGGCAACTGGCCACGGTCGACCCCAATCGATTAATCGTTGCGCTGCCAGTTGCCAATCAGTCACACTGCGGGACGAATGGACGGGGGACGTGACATGACGCTGAAGGTCTCCATTGCCGACATGATGGTGGCAAACCGGCTGCGCGACGCCGTCGGCCAGGGAGTGAGCCCAGCCGATATCCGCTTTGCCCAGGAGAGCGATCTCGCCCCGGAGGACGTGCGCGCCTTGCGCCAGATCACACAATCCTACCGGCTGCTGATCGTGCTGCGCTGTCCCAAGCGCGGCGCCGTCGCCTTCCACGGCGTGTTTCGCGCCAAGCGCTGGGCCGATGGCCATGACAGTGCCGGCAACCTGGTCAAGAGCGGCGTCAGCGGTATCGGGGTGCATCCGGAGACCGGCAACATCTTCGTGTCCGACTACGACATGATGAGCCTTTGGGTCAGGACCGACGCTGGCGGCTACCGCAAGCTGTTCGCCTCCGCGCTGGAAATGCACGCCGAACGGGGCCCCTGGTCCAAGGAAGCGATGGCGACGGTGCGATTGCTCAACGGCGCGCTAACCAGTCCGCTGCAGCACGGCGCACAGGATGATTTCACCCCGCCGCCAGGCAAGCGGCACCCGGGCGTCTCGGCGGATACCCGCTTCTGCGCCTTCCGGGAGGGCGAGGCGAGCTATTTGGAGGGCATGGCGGCCTGTGCTGCGTACTATCAAAAGTGGGGGCTCTATTGGCCGTACGATGCGGATGGCGGGTTTACCCGGGCATTGCAGCCTGGTGGTTGACATCCTGCATCGCGTTCCTGCCTCCGCCGGCTCCGCCATTTGCATGCCCGATCGGACTTCGCCCGCGCCGTTTCCGCCAGGTTAACCTGGATCGAAGCGCGTCGTGCCAGCCTCGCACGCTGTCGGCCCTTGGGCTGGCGCAGCGGGCGGGCACGCGGCTGATCTCGGCTGTCGCGCCGCCGGCGGGATGCTCTGCCCCGCGGAGCTGGCGCTGTCTGGGATCGACCGGCCGCGACACCGGAGCGCGGGTGACCGGGTTTGGTCCCGGCCCGGGTCCGGAGCCGGCGACGACGACCTTGCCGGGCGTCACGCCCACCGGCCTTGGCTTGTTGCGGCGCCGGCCGGGCCGAGGACATCCGCCGGTCTGGCATGTCCTGGTGCGGCAGCGCGGCTCGCGTTATCGCCGCGCCAGGTTCGGGCCGCCGGCCGGCCGCAACGCCGGACCAATCCATCGCCGGCGTTGCATCCAGGCCGCGCCCGGCTAGAGTCCCGGCCTCACGCCCGCAGGAGACAGTCCCATGGCCCCGCCGCCTTTCGGCGCCAATTCCGCCGCCGCCCGCGACATCGCCACCGTGCTGCACCCGTACACCGACCTGCAGGCCCATCAGGAGGTCGGTCCCGTCGTGATCTCCCGCGGCAAGGGCGTGCACGTGTGGGACGACGCCGGGAAAGAGTACATCGAAAGCGTCGCCGGCCTGTGGTGCGCCTCGCTCGGCTTCGACAACGAGCGGCTGGTGCAGGCGGCCGTCGCCCAGATGCGCAAACTGCCATTCTACCACGCCTTCACCGCCAAATCGCACGAGCCGATGATCGACCTGGCGGAGATGCTGCTGGAACGCGCGCCAGTGCCGATGAGTAAGGTGTTCTTTGCCAATTCCGGCTCCGAGGCGAACGACTCCGCCATCAAGATGGTGTGGTATTTCAATAACGCGCTGGGCCGCACGCAGAAGAAGAAGATCATCGGCCGGCTCAAGGGCTATCATGGCATCACGATCGGCTCCGCGTCGCTGACCGGCCTGCCGGTGAACCATCGCAGCTTCGACGTGCCGCTGCCCGGCTTCATCCACACCATGACGCCGCACCACTACCACGGCGCCAACCCGGGCGAGAGCGAGGACGATTTCGCCACCCGCTGCGCCGAGGAATTGGACAGGCTGATTGTCGCGGAAGGTCCGGACACCGTGGCGGCGATGTGGGCCGAGCCGGTCATGGGTGCCGGCGGCGTCATCGTGCCGCCGCGCGGCTACTTCCCGAAGATCCAGGCGGTGCTGAAGCAGCACGACGTGCTACTGGTCGCCGACGAGGTGATCTGCGGCTTCTGGCGCACCGGCAACTACTGGGGCTGCCAGACGCTCGACATCCAGCCGGATATTCTCACGTGCGCCAAGGCGCTGTCTTCGTCCTATCTGCCGATCAGCGCGGTGATGGTGAACGACCGGGTGTTCGCCGGCTTGTGCAAGGAGAGCCACGAGATCGGCACGTTCGGCCACGGCTTCACCTATTCCGGTCATCCGGTGCCGGCGGCGGTGGCGATCGAGACACTGAAAATCTACGACGAGCTGGACATCGGCACGCATGTCCGCGCGGTCGGGGCGCATATGCAGCGCGAGTTGCAGCGGCGGTTCGCAGACCATCCGCTGGTGGGCGAGGTGCGTGGGGTCGGGTTGATCGCGGCGATGGAATTGGTGGCCGACAAGGACGCGCACAAGAATTTCGACCCGAAGGCGAAGGTCGGACCGCGGCTGACCCGGCTGATGGAGGAGCATGGCGTGATCGGCCGCACGGTGGTGAACGACACGCTCTGCTTCAGTCCGCCGCTGATCATCACCGAGGCGGAAATCGACGAGATGCTGAACCGCACCGGCAAGGCGCTGGACGAACTGACAGTGCAGTTGCGGCGAGAGCAGCTTGCGGTGGTGCGGTGAGGGAAACCTCTCCCGCCTCACGGGAGCGATCGAGGTGTGTGAGTACCGAGGGTGAGGGTGATCGGGCTGGCACGCTGCTTTTCGCTTTCATCGCCCCGCGGCGCCCGCACCCGGCGCGGTGCGCCGCGTCGATCCGCTGCGCGGCTCGACCCCGCGCGCAGCGCTGGAGAGGTTTGCAGTGACCGCCGCTGCACGCTTGGCCGAACACGCGCTGACGACGCGCTTCGAGGACCTGTCGCCCGAGGCGGTGCGCGCGGCGAAGATCTTCATCCTCGACAGTATCGGCGTCGGCATCGCCGGATCGTCGGTGTCCGGCGCCGACAAACTGCTGGCCGTCGCGACGGGCTGGGGCAGCCAGCCTGAAACGCAGGTCTGGGGTCGCGCCGCGCGCCTGGCCGCGCCGGCCGGCGCGTTCCTCAATGCCTGGCAGATGCACAACCAGGAGTTCGACTGCCTGCACGAAGGCGCGGTGGTGCATGGCCTGGCCTGCGTGTTTCCCGCCTCGCTCGCCGCGGCGGAGCGATGCGGCGGCATCGACGGACGCGCGTTGATCACCGCCGTCGCCGTGGGGGCCGATATCGCGGCGGGCCTTGGCCTGGCCTCGCGCGCCGGGTTGCGCTTCTTCCGCCCCGCCACCGCCGGCGGCTTCGGCGCGGTGGCCGCCGCGGGGCGCATCCTCGGGCTGGACCGCGCGGCACTGGAGGCCGCCTTCGCCTGGCAACTCGCGCAGGCCAGCGGCACGATGCAGGCCCACACCGAAGGCAGCCCCATCCTGCCGGTGCAGGTCGGCTTCAACACGCGCGCCGCATTGCAATCCTGCGAACTGGCCGGCATTGGCTTCGCGCCGGCGCGCGAGGTGTTCGAAGGCGCGTACGGCTATCTCGCGTTGTTCGAGGCCGCGTTCGACCTGGCGCCGGTGCTGCGTGACCTCGGCCAAGTCTGGCGTATTGCCGAATTCAGCCACAAGCCGTTTCCTTCCGGACGAGCCACGCATGGCGGCATCGAAGGCGTCATGGCGCTGCGCGACGCGCACGGCTTCGGCGCCGACGACGTGGCGGAGATCGTGCTGTCGGCGCCGCCGCTGATCCGGCGCCTGGTCGGTCGGCCGCCGGTGGCTAATCCGGACGCGAGCTATGCGCGGCTCTGTGCGGCGTACCTGATCGCCAAGGTGCTGCAACACGGCGAGATTACAATTGCGCAATTTGCCGAGGCGGCGCGCGCCGACCCGCGTACCCTCGCCCTTGCTGCACTTGTGCGTGTGGTGGACGATGCCAATCCGGATCCGAACGCCTTGGCGCCGCAATCGGTAAGCGTGCGTCTCACCGACGGCACCACGCTGACCTGGCGTTGCGACACCATGCTGGCGCATCCATCGCGCCCGTTGAGCAGCGAAGAATACCTGAAAAAATTCAGGCGCTGCCTGGAGTTTGCCGCGACAGCCCTGCGTGCGGACGCGGCCGGCCAACTGCAAGAGCAAATCGATGCGCTCGAACGGGTGGAGGATGTTCGCGCACTGGCCGGACTGGCGGCGGGTTTGCCCGCCTGATCCCCCCTCGACGGCGGCGCCAAGAAATGCAAGACCTGCGCCGCTTCCAGGGGAGCGCGTGAGGCGGTGCCTGGCGCAGAGTAACGAACGGCGGGCTGCTGACGCGCCCAGACCAGGGAGAGGACGAATGGAACATCCGAAACTACCGGCCGTCGGCCGGCGTACACTGATCAAGGGCGGCGCGATGCTGGGGGCGATGCAACTCGCGTCACCCTTCATCATCAAGGCGCGGGGCGAGACGTCGGTCAAGATCGGCATGGTCGATCCGCTGACCGGCAGCTTGTCGGCGCTGGCGCAGAGCGAGGTCGAGGGAGCGAAATACGCTGTCGCGGTACTCAACAAGAGCAATGGCATCCTGGGACGCCAGGTCGAGCTGCTGGTCGAGGACTCTGCCAACGACGTCGGCACCGGCGTGCAGAAAACCAACAAGCTGATCGACCGCGACCATGTGGACGTGATCTTCGGCGATGTGAACTCCGGCATCGCCTATGCGATGGCGCAGGTCACCGGCGAGAAGAAGGTCTTCCACATCGTACCGGGCGGCCACACCGACCCGATCACCGGCACCAACTGCAAGTGGAACGTGTTCCGCATCTGCAACACCACCTCGATGGACGCCGCGGCGATCACCCCGGACCTGGTCAAGCGGTTCGGCAAGCGGTGGTTCTTCATCACCCCGGACTATGCCTATGGCCACACGCTGCAGGACGCGTTCGTCAAGAATCTGAAGAAGGCCGGCGGCGAGTTCGAGGGCGACATGCTGCCGATCGCCAATACCGAGTTCTCGGCGACGCTGATCAAGGCCAAGGCGTACAAGCCGAACGTGCTGCTGAACAACATGGGCGGTCTGGCGCAGATCGACTGCATGAAGCAGTTCGTGCAGTTCGGCATGAATAAGGACATGGCGCTCGGCGGCGCGCTGTTCGAGCTGGAGAGTATCAAGTCCGTGCCGAAGGATGCGCAGACCGGCTGGTGGGACATGGAGTGGTGGTGGGACCAGCCGAAAGTGCCGGAAGTCGGCGCATTCGTCGCCGACTTCCGCAAGGCGATGAACAAGACCCCCACCGCGCGGCACTGGTTCGGCTGGGTCGCGGTGCATTCCGTGAGGCTGGCAGCCGAAAAGGCCAAGTCGCTGGAAGGTCCGAAGATGTCGGTGGCGATGGAGGACCTGGAGCTGCCACCCGACGTGGCGTTGCAGCCGGGCAAGATCCTCTACCGCAAGGGCGACCACCAGTTGATGTCCAACATCTTCGTTGGCTCGGTTCATCCGCCGCAGGGCAACCCGGACAACGTGTTCGAGGTGGCATCGCTGGTACCGGGCGAGCAATCCGACGGCCCTGTCGAAGAGACCGGCTGCAAGATGCAGCCGCCGCCGGCGTAGTTCGTCGCGACGACGCTCCCTCCCCCTTGTCGGGGGCTTGGGCCGCGAAGCGGACCAAGGGGGAGAGGGGTTCGGACCGCACTGAGCGCGCGATTCGACCCCTCTCCCCGACCCTCCCCCCTCAAAGGGGGAGGGAGTCGTCGTAATCTCGCTGTTCTTTCGCGCTACCCGCTGCTCATCGCATCAGCCGCGCCACGCGATCACAGGAAAGCCGGCCCATGCTGCAAGTCGTCCTGTTCAACGTCACCAATGGCCTGATCATCGGCGCGTTCTACGTGCTGATGGCGCTTGGCCTGTCGCTGATCCTGAACCTCAGCAACGTCATAAACTTCGCGCACGGCAACTTCCTCGCGCTCGGCGGCTACACCGCCTTCGTGTTGACGCCTTACATCGGCTTCTGGGGCGCATTGCTGGTTTCGCCGCTCATCACCGCGGTGCTGGGCCTGATCATCGAGCGCCTGATGATCCAACGGGTGTACAACCGCGATCCGGTATACAGCCTGCTGCTGACATTCGGCCTCGCGTTCATCATCCAGGATGTCTGCCGTTATGTGTTCGGGCCGAACGGGTTGCCGCTTGGCGTGCCCGATGCCATGGCCGCACCGCTCAGCAGCGATCTCTTCTTCATCACCTGGTATCGCATCTTCAACGTGGCGGTTGTCATCATCGCCGTCTCCGGCCTGTTCGCCTTCCTGCGCTTCACCCGGGTCGGTGTGCGCATCCGCGCCGGCACGTTGGACCTGGAAACCGTCGCCGCGCTTGGTGTGAACGTGCGTTTCCTGCGCAGCTTCAATTTCGGTCTGGGCTGTTTGTTGGCCGGATTGGCCGGCGTGCTGGCCGGCGGACAGATCGGCCTGAACCCCAACATGGGTGACGATCTGCTGATGCCGAGCTTCATCGCCATCATCGTCGGCGGCGTCGGCAGCCTGACCGGCACGCTGATCGGCGGTTTGCTGATCGGCGTCGCCGCTGCGCTCACCACCGTGGTTTGGCCATCCGGCAGCGAGGCGGTGATCTACATCATCATGGCCGTGGTGCTGATCCTGCGCCCGCGCGGTCTGATGGGCGAGGAAGGCATGCTGACATGAACAGCGCGACCACCGGCACGCTCGCTTCCGGGCGCCGCTCCTTCGACTCGCGCTGGACGAAATTGCTCATCATCTGGGCCGTACTGCTCTTGGCGCCGCTGTGGCTGCCACTGCTCGGGGGCTACACCGCGCTGGCCGGCCGTGTGTTGGTGCTCGGCCTCGCCGCGATGTCGTTCAACCTATTGCTCGGCTTTACCGGCGTGATGAGCTTTGGCCACGCGGCGTATTTCGGGCTCGGCGCCTACGGAGCAGGACTGACGCTGAAATTCCTCGCCGCCTCGACCCCGCTGGCGCTTCTCATGGGCACCCTGCTTGGCGGCGTGGCCGGCGCGATTGTCGGCCTGTTCATCGCGCGACGGCGCGGCGTGTATTTTGCTATGGCCACCGTCGCCTTCGGCCAGATCGGATTCTATATCGCCTACACGTGGAACGACTTCACCGGCGGCTACGACGGACTGCGCGGTTTCAGCCGCGAGCCGCTGCATCTCGGCTTCACAACGATCGACATCGCCAACAACGGCACGCTGTTCTACTATTTCCTGCTGTTCGTCTTTGGCCTCGCCGTGGCGGCGCAGGGCCTGATGCTGGCGTCGCCGTTCGGGCGCACCCTTCTGGCAATCCGCGAAAACGAACGACGCGCCCGCTTCCTCGGCATCCCGATCGAGCGGCATATCTGGCTGTCGTTCACCATCTCCTGCTTCTTTACCGGCTTGGCCGGCTCGCTCTACGCCTTGCTCAACAATTTCGCCGACCCGATGGCGATGCATTATTCGTTGTCCGGCGAGATCGTCATCATGGCGGTGATGGGCGGCATGCGCGCGTTCTGGGGGCCGCTGGTCGGCGCGGCGGTGTTCGTGGTGCTGCAGGACTACATCTCCTCGATGACGGTGAACTGGATGAGCTTCGTCGGCCTGCTGTTCGTGCTGGTGGTGCTGTTCTTCCCGCGCGGCTTGCTGGGTATGCTGCAACGGCGGGGGGCGGAATGAGCGCGATGTTGGAAGTGCGCGACGTGTCGAAGCATTTTGGCAGTCTGCGTGCGGTGCAGAATGTGTCGCTGACGGTGGCGAAGGGCGAGCTGCGCGCGATCATCGGCCCGAACGGCGCCGGGAAAACGACGTTCTTCAACACGATCTCCGGCTTCTTTCCGCCGACCACCGGCGAGATCGTGTTCGATGGCGAGGTGATCACCAAGCTGCCGGTGGCCGCGCGCGTCGCCCGCGGCATGGCGCGCACCTTTCAGATCACCGAGATCTTCCCCGAACTGAGCGTGCGGGAGAACGTGCGCATCGGCGCGGAGAGCGCGGCTGGAATGAAACTGTCGCTGTGGCGCAGCAAGTCGGCGGCGGCGCAGGTGGAAGCCAGGATCGACGAAGTGCTCGGGCTGACGGGCATCGCCACGAAGGCCGACCGGCTGGTGGGCGAGCTGTCGCACGGTGACCAGCGTGCCGCCGAGATCGCCATGGCGCTGACCTTGCAGCCTCGGCTGCTGCTGCTGGACGAGCCAACCGCCGGCATGGGCGAGCAGGAGACGTACCAGATCGCGGGACTGATCCGCAGGCTGCATCGCAACAGCAATTACACGATCGTGCTGATCGAGCATGACATGCGGGTGGTGTTCAACCTGGCCGATCGGATCTGCGTGCTGGACCAAGGCAGGCTGCTGGCCGATGGCACGCCGGCGGAAATCGCCGCGGACCCGCACGTGCAGGCGGCGTATCTGGGGAAAGCGGAATGATTTCGTTCCATTATCGTGGCGGGCGCAGGCCCTGCTTCCATAGTCATGGCGGGCGAAGGCCCGCCATCCACGTCTTTGCCGAGTGCACGCAGACAAGGCGTGGATGGCGGGCCTTCGCCCACCATGATAAGGGGCGCGCGGTCCGGGAAGGACACCAGCCATGACTCCCGCACTCCAGGCTGAGGGACTGAACACCTACTACGGCAAGAGTCACATCCTGCACGATGTCGGCCTGACGGTGGCGGAGGGCCGCATCACCACGTTGCTTGGTCGCAACGGTGCCGGAAAGAGTACGACGCTGCGCAGCCTGGTCGGGCTGACCCCGCCGCGCAGCGGACGCGTGCAGATTTTCGGGCAGGAGACGACGGGGCTGCCGTCGTTCCGCGTCGCGCAGCTTGGCGTCGGATATGTGCCGGAGGGGCGGCGGATCTTCGCCAACCTGACGGTGGAAGAGAACCTGCAAGTGCCGATCGAGCGTCCCGGCCCATGGACCATCCCGCGCATCTACCAGTTGTTCCCACGCCTGCAGGAGCGGCGCCACAATCGCGGCCGGCAGATGTCCGGTGGCGAGCAGGAGATGCTGTCGATCGCGCGGGCGTTGTTGCTGAATCCGAAGCTGCTGATCCTCGACGAACCGTCGCAGGGGTTGGCGCCGCTGATCGTGCGCGATGTCTTCCGCATCGTGGCGCAGATGCGCGATGAGGGAATTTCCGTGCTGCTGGTAGAGCAAAATGTGCGAGTGGCACTGGAGATTGCCGACGACGCGTATGTGCTGGAGAACGGCGAGATCGTCTATTCGGGCAAGGCGGCGGAACTCGGCGCGGACGAGGAACGCATCCAGGCGCTGGCCGGTGCCTCCGCCGAGGAGTGGCATCTCGACGAAGTGCTGCCAGGGTGAGCCTGCCGCGCACGCCATCATTGCGGCTGGACGGACGCCGGGCGCTGGTGACCGGCGCGGGACGCGGCATCGGTATGGCCTGTGCGGCGGCGTTGGCGCAGGCGGGCGCGCATGTTGTGCTGGTGTCGCGCACGGCGGGCGAGGTGACGGCGGTGGCCGAGGAGATTCTCGCCGAGGGCGGTAGCGCGGAGCCGCTGGTGCTCGACGTGACCGACACTGACGCGGTGCGCGCGGTGATGGTGCGCGTGGTGCCGTTCGACGTGCTGGTGAACAACGCCGGCACCAACCGCCCGCGTCCGTTCCTCGAGGTGACCGAGGACGACTACGACGCGATCGCCACGCTGAACCAGCGCGCGGCGTTCTTCGTCGCCCAGGCGGCGGCGCGGCGGATGGTGGAAGGTGGCGTGCGCGGCTCGATCATTCACGTCTCTTCGCAAATGGGCCATGTCGGTGGAGCGCGGCGCAGCGTGTACTGCATGACCAAGCACGGCATCGAGGGGCTGACCAAGGCGATGGCGATCGACCTGGCGCCGCACGGCATTCGGGTGAATTCGATCGGACCGACGTTCATCGATACGCCACTGACACGGCCGTTCTTCGAAGACACGGCGTTTCGCGACGACGTGCTACGGCGAATCAAGCTGGGGCGATTGGGAACGGTGCAGGATCTGATGGGCGCCGTGGTGTTTCTTGCGTCGGACGCCGCAGCGTTGGTCACCGGTACCGCGCTGGTGGTGGATGGAGGCTGGACGGCCGAATAGTGCACCTCTCCTGCTCCGCGGGAGAAGTCGGCGAGCGAGGCGACGCGGGGTGAGGGGCGTAACGCACCGACAGTCCGTGACGTTCGCCCCTCACCCTCGGCGCTTCGCGTCTTGACCTCTCCCGCGGAGCGGGGGAGGTGTTGTGTACGGTGCTATAGCGGCACGTATTCTACGCGTTCGCGCTTGCTCAGCCGAGGCAGCGCCTGTTCGACAATCAGCGTCTTGAAGTGCGGCGTCTGCTGATGCGCCTCGAACGCCGCCGCATCCTTGAACACTTCGTAGAACAGAAACTCCGACGGGTTCGTCGCGCACTGGTTCACCATCAGCAATTCCAGTCCCGGCTCCTTGCGGGCCTCGGGTGCGAAGCGCGCGATGATGTCGGCGGCGGTTGCCGCCTCGCCGTCGCGGACCTGCCACATCACGGTGAATGCCAGCCTGCCACTGTGTTGGTTCGTCTGCATGTCGCCCTCCTGAGCGGTTGAACACAGCGACATATCTAGAACGCCCAACCATGAACCGCATCGCGCAACGCTTCGGCCATGATCGAAGCGTTGCCGCGCCACGCGGAGTACCCGACGCACCATCGTCTTGGGCATGCTGTTGGAGAGCAAGACCATGCCCACCAAACTGACCATCACCACAATCACAACCAGTCTCGGCTTCCTGCTGGTGCAACTCGACGTATCCATCGTCAATGTGGTGCTGGTCAGCATCGGTAGCGGCATCCGGATCGGTGTTACCGGCCTGCAATGGGTCGTCGATTCGTATGCGCTCACCTTCGCGTCATTGCTGCTGTCCGCGGGCGCGCTAGGCGACCGGATCGGCGCGCGCCGGGTCTTCGTCGTCGGCCTGCTGCTGTTCGTGGTTGCGTCGCTTGGTTGCGCGCTTGCGCCCTCCGCCGCCGCGCTGATCGCGGCGCGTGTGCTGCAAGGAGCCGGAGCCTCAACGCTGGTGCCATGCTCGCTCGCATTGCTCAACCGCGCCTGCCGCGACGACGCGACGGAGCGTGCGCGTGCGTTCAGCCTGTGGACTGCCGCGGGCAGTATCGGTCATGCGCTCGGTCCGGTCCTTGGCGGCGCACTGGTCACGGCGTTTGGCCGGCGCAGCGTCTTCTTCGTCAACCTGCCACTCGGTGCCGCCGGCATCTGGCTCGCGCACTGCTTTGTTGACGAAGCCCCCATCCACGCGGGTGGCACCGATCTCATCGGCCAGGGGCTCGCGATTCTCAGCCTGTTCTGCCTCACCGGCACGGTGATCGAGGCCGGGGTGCTCGGCTGGTCGTCACCGGTTGCCTGGACGGGTCTGCTGCTTGCAGCCCTCGGGTTCTGCGGCTTTATCGTTGTCGAGCATCGCGGCGCGCAACCCATGCTGCCGCTTGGTTTCTTCCGCCATCCCACGTTCGGCGCCGCGACATCGGTGGGGTTCCTGCTGAACCTGACGCTGTACGGAGCACTCTTCGTGCTCGGCCTGTATTTCCAGCAGATCGGTCACTGGTCGGCGGCGCGCAGTGGCATCGCCCTGCTGGCATTCGCGATTGCCATCTTCGTCGCCAACGTCGTCGCGGGCCGAATCGCTGCGATCGCAACGCCGCGCACGATCATGACCGGCGGGTTGCTGGTAGCGGCGTTCGGCATCTGGCTGCTGCGCAACATCGTTCCGGCGACGCCGTACGTTGCCATGCTGCCCGGCCTGATCCTGCTGCCGCTCGGCATCGGCCTCGCGGTGCCGGTCATGACCTCGTCGTTGCTGGCGACGGTTCCCCGGGCGCGCGCCGGCGTTGCTTCCGGCGTGCTGAACTCGGTGCGCCAGGCCGGCGGAGCGATTGGCGTCGCGCTGTTCGGCGCGTTCCTGGGCGATGGTGTGCCCGGCATCACCGATGCCTTCATGCTGGGAGCGTTCCTGTTGGTCGTGGCCGCCGCGGTCGCCACCTGCTTCATCGCGGAGGGCCGAGTGGCTATGCTCAGGGGCGTGGCACGCAATGCCGCTGACCACGGTTAAGGAAGGACCCGCGCGATGATCCGCTACCTGAAGCAGGGCGCATCGGACGCCGAAAAGTTCGAGGCGGACCGCAAGGTGCGTCAGACGGTCGAGGGCATCCTGGATGAGATCATGCAACGCGGCGACGCGGCGGTGCGCGAGCTGTCGGCGAAGTTCGACCAGTGGGAACCGCAATCGTTCCGCCTGACACCGGCGGAAATCCAGCAACTGATCGACGGCCTGCCGCGCCAGGTGATCGAGGACATCAAATTCGCCCAGGCGCAGATCCGCCGTTTCGCCGAGGTGCAGAAGTCCGCGCTGCGCGACGTGGAAGTGGAAACGCTGCCGGGCGTGACGCTCGGCCACCGCAACATCCCGGTCGCCAGCGTCGGTTGCTACGTGCCGGGCGGACGCTATCCGATGGTCGCCTCGGCGCATATGTCGGTGCTGACCGCGAAAGTCGCCGGCGTGAAGCGGGTCGCCGCCTGCACGCCGCCACTGAACGGCGTGCCGCCCGCCGCTACCGTCGCCGCCATGTCGCTCGCCGGCGCCGACGAAATCTATCTGCTCGGCGGCATTCAGGCGGTGGCGGCGATGGCACTGGGCACGGCGTCGATCCCCGCGGTGGACATGCTGGTCGGCCCCGGCAACGCGTTCGTCGCCGAAGCCAAGCGGCAATTGTTCGGCCGCGTCGGCATCGACTTGCTCGCCGGTCCCACCGAGACGCTGATTATCGCCGACGACACCGCGGATACGGAGATGTGCGCCACCGACCTGCTGGGGCAAGCCGAGCATGGGCCCACCTCGCCGGCGATCCTGCTGACCACGTCTGCAAAGATTGCCGACGGCATCCAGGCGGAGATCGACCGCCAGCTCGCGCGCCTGGCGACCGCGGATGTCGCCGGCGTGGCATGGCGCGACCACGGGCAGATAATCCTGTGCGACACCGACGAGGAGATGGTTGCGGAAGCCGACCGCATCGCTTCGGAACATGTTCAGGTGCTGACGCGCGAGCCGCGCTGGTTCTTGCAGCGTATGACGAACTATGGATCGCTGTTCCTCGGCAAGGAGACCAACGTCGCGTACGGCGACAAGGTGATCGGCACCAACCACACGCTGCCGACCAAGCGCGCCGCGCGCTACACCGGCGGGCTGTGGGTGGGAAAGTTTCTCAAGACGGTCACCTACCAGGAGGTCAGCCCCGAGGCGACGGCGATGATCGGCGAGTATTGCTCGCGGCTCTGCGCGATTGAGAATTTCGCGGCGCACAAGGAGCAGGCGGATCTGCGGGTGCGGCGGTACGGGGGGAAGAACGCGGCGTGAAGGCCCGCGCAGGAGCGATCGTCACCGCAATTGGATACGGCGACATCGTTGCCAAACCAGCAAACGGAATTGATTGAGGCGCCTGCCGGGAGAGCCTTCCGGCGAGCGATCCGCCGCGTTGGACGGTCATCACAAGGACAGGTAGGCTTCCGACGTCGGAGGATGGCGATCATGAGTGACAAGACCACCGATCAGGTTGTGCTGGACCACATCCAACGCCTCGTGGCGGAGGAGGAGCGGATACTTGGTCAAGGCGTACACTCGGGTGCCGACGGCGATCGGTTGAAGGACCTCGGCGTCGCGCTCGATCAGGCGTGGGATCTGCTGCGCCAGAGGCGCGCGCTGCGGGAGTTCGGGCGGGATCCGTCCGAGGCGCAGCTCCGTCCGGCCGGAATCGTGGAAAAATATAGCGGTTAGCGGGCCCTGCTCCGCCCGCCCCGTACTTCAAACGCCCCGAACGTCTACCGGCTGGCGACTTCCCGGGCTTCCGGTCGCAGCACCATGCACGGGGTGCGGTGGCGCGAGAGCGTGGCGCAGGTGCCTTGGGCCTCGGGGGCGGTCAGTCCGGTGACCTGCGCGCGCCACGCCGGCCGGCCATGCGCGGTGGCCTGTTCGATCCGCGGCTCGCCGTCTTCCGCCAGACGGCGGGCCGCGGCGGCGGCCTCGCGGGCGGCCTTTTCCTTGGCATAAACCCCGACCTGGATACCCCAACCCTCGCGGGCGCCCTCGGAGCCACCCGCCGTCCGGGCACGGGCGGCGGGATGCGGCGCGGGTTCGACGGCCGCGGCGTGGGCCACGCCGATCAGTCCAAGCGCGCCGGCCACCCGCGTCGAGCGATGCTCGATCGGGATGTCCATCTCCTCGAAGCCCTGGTTCAGCAGGGCCGCCATGTGCACGTCGCGCTCGGCGTTGCTGCCGGCACCCAGCACGACGCCGATCAGCCGCACCCCGTCGCGGACCGCGCTGGTGACCAGGTTGTGGCCGGATGCCTCGGTGTAGCCGGTCTTCATGCCGTCGGCCCCGGGGTAGGACCGCAGCATGCCGTCGTGGTTGTAGATCGTGCAGCCGCGGAACACGAAGCTGGGCGTGCTGAAGTAGTGGTACTCCCCAGGGAAGTCGGTCACGATGTGACGCGCCAGCACCGCCAGGTCGCGCGCCGTGGTCCACTGGTCCGGATCGGGCAATCCGGACGCATTGGTGAACGTGGTGTTCGACATCCCCAGCGCGCGGGCGCGCAAGGTCATCATCTGGGCGAAGCGGTCCTCACTGCCGCCGAGCAACTCGCCCAGCGCAGCCGCCGCGTCATTGGCCGACTTGGTCACCAGGCCGAGGATCGCCTGCTGCACCGTCAGCCGCGAGCCCGGCAGCAGCCCGAGCTTGGTTGGCTCCATCGAGGCGGCATGCGCGGAAACCGGCACCAAGGTGTCGGGGGAGATGCGTCGGTCACGCAACGCCTCGAAGGTCATGTATAGAGTCATGAGCTTGGCGAGGCTCGCCGGGTGGCGCGGCGCGTCTGGGTTGGCGGTCTCCAGGATTTTGCCGCTGCTGGCCGCCACCACCATCGAGCTGTAGCGGTCCGAGCCAATCTGCGCCTGCGCCAGACCCGGCCGAAGCAGGCCGAGCCCGAGGGTTCCGAGCCCCAGGGGACCAAGTAGCGGCAGCACGATGAGCAGGGCGCGGGCACGCGCAAGAAAATTGCGTCCCCAGCGCGGCGTTGCTGCCATCCACACCCCCAGCCCAAGCGGTCAGCGCAACCCTAAGCGGCGGCGGGAATATCTGTCCAGACACAAACCGCAGAAAAGCGAAAAAAGTGAGTGAGTTACGGCACGATGCTCGGGTGCCCCCGGGGCATAAGCGCACAACCCAGGCGGGAGATTTTTTGTGCAGTGCACAATAATCGCTTGATAGAGGACCGGCTCCGGCCTATATCGGCTGTGTTGCTGCAGTGCAGCAAAGAATTCCAACCGGCTCGCGACCCACTCCGATCGCTGGGCGCAGCCTCACGAGGACACTCAAAATGAGCATGAAACCGAAGGCAATGGAGACGGGCATGATGACCGAAGACACAGTAGCCGCCGCCACGAAAGGTATCGAGGCGACCGTTTCGAACCTGAAGGACGGCATGACGAAGGCGGCCGCAGGGTTCACGGAGACCCAGGCCAAGGTGAAGGAAGGCATGGAGAAGGCAATGAAAACCGCGGAAGAGCTGGTGTCGTTCAGCCAGGGTAACCTCGAGGCGCTGCTGAAGTCGGGCCAGATCTGGGCCGCCGGCGTGCAGGACCTGTCGAAGCAGGTGGCCGCCACGGCGCAGGCGTCGTTCGACGAGACGATGTCTACGTTCAAGGCGATGACCTCGGTGAAGTCGCTGAAGGACGCGATGGATCTGCAGGCCAGCCTGGCACGTGCCACGATGGAGAAGACGCTGGCCGAGTCCGGCAAGCTGACCGACGCCTCGTTCAAGCTGACCGAGCAAGCGATTGCGCCGATCACCGCGCGGGTCAGCCTGGCGGTTGAGAAGTTCGCGAAATCGGCCTGAGCGCCGACTGAGCGCGATCGGGCGAGGCGGCGGCGCGCTTCCTCCCCCCAAGTCTCCGACTCGTACCGATCGTACGGCAGGCCCGGGCAGCGTCCCGGGCCTCGCCATGTCTGGGGTTTGGCGCTTTGCGGCAAGTGCGGCGCAGGATGCTCCCCGTCGCCGTGTGGAAGGAGGTTGTTGGGAGGGGTCGGTCGGGGAATTTGCACCGCCCGACCCCTCCCCCCAACCTTGGTCCGCTTCGCGGCCCAAGCCCACAAGGGGAGGGGGGAGTATTCGGCGCCGCTTCCCGATTTTTGATTTCTGATCCCAGGCCCCTGTAATCTGCTGCGGACTGCGCTAGGCTCTTTTAACGTGCCACCGCGATCCGATATGGTTCACACTCCAGAAGCGGCGGGCCGGTGGGCGCTTGTGCCCAGGAAGGCAGGAAGATGCGGCGCGACGGACAGGCGCGGAAGAACGATGAGCGATAGCGACAGGCGCGGCGGCAACAATCCGGAAGGCCCGAACACCGGGGTGGTCGTCAAGGCCCGGCCGAAGACCCGCAAGCCTGCCATGTACAAGGTGTTGATGCTGAACGACGACTACACGCCGATGGAGTTCGTCGTCCACGTGCTCGAGCGCTTTTTCCAGAAATCCCGCGAAGAGGCTACCCGCATCATGCTGCACGTCCATCGGCGGGGGGTCGGGGTGTGCGGCGTCTATACTTACGAGGTTGCCGAGACCAAGGTGACACAGGTCATGGACCTGGCCCGGCAGAACCAGCATCCTCTGCAATGCACGATCGAGAAGGAATGATGCCCCATCCCCCGGGTGTCCTATCCACATGAGCCGCACGGCAAAATCCGCGCGGGTAGCTTGCCTGAAGACGACCCGGTCCGGTTGACGGACCGCAGCGCCTAGGAGCGTCGACGACCATGCTTTCACGGAATCTCGAGCAGACGCTGCATCGCTCGCTGTCCCTCGCGAGCGAACGCCGCCACGAATACGCCACCCTGGAGCATTTATTGCTGGGCTTGGCGGACGACTCCGACGCGGCCACGGTGCTGCGCGCCTGCGGGGTCGATCTGGACAAGCTGCGCACGGACCTGGGCGAGTTCCTCGACAAGGATCTGGCCGGGCTGGCCACCGACCGCCCGGGCGATCCCAAGCCCACCGCGGGATTCCAGCGCGTCGTCCAGCGTGCGGCGATCCACGTGCAGTCCTCCGGCCGCGACGAGGTGACCGGGGCGAACGTGCTGGTGGCGCTGTTCTCCGAGCGCGAGAGCCACGCGGTATATTTCCTGCAGCTTCAGGATATGACCCGGCTGGACGCGGTGAACTTCATCAGCCACGGCATCGCCAAGGCGCCCGGCCGCTCGACGCAGCGCCCGGTCACCGGCACTACCAACCAGCCGGAGAGCCACCAGGAGCAGGAGCGGGAGGAGAAGCCGAATCGGCGGAACCAGGACGCGCTGTCCAATTACTGCGTGAACCTGAACAAGAAGGCGATGGCCGGGAA
>Ga0181521_10001286_pt1 | contig 31361 bp, 34 predicted proteins | sample PEATcosm2014_Bin_32_FD_119764 | JGI IMG/M metagenome (GOLD analysis project Ga0181521, IMG submission 119764) | Peatland microbial communities from MTU Mesocosm Facility, Houghton, MI, USA - PEATcosm2014_Bin02_60_metaG | ecosystem: Environmental > Terrestrial > Soil > Wetlands > Peat | place...
CGCTGATCGTACTTCCGGGCAGTGCGATCCTCGCAAACATAGCTCTGCCCTCTGATCTCTATGAGAGTGCCGAATTTTATCGCGCGCGGACATGCTATTGCGTCGCGTCGGCCGCAGATATTCGCGCCCGATGCGGCGATGCACGGCTGACTGTCGGTTTGGCCGGGGACCGTATTGAAGCCGGTGACGTGAGCGTAGAGCTCGTGATATTCGCCCGTATGTCGGAACGACACGGCAATGCGAAACCCGAGCCAAAACATTGGACACATAACGCCTATGAAAATAAGGGCGAGGGCTCCGCGCCTGTGCCAACTCCTTGGGATACGATGTCGAACACGTCTCGAAGGCACTCGCAGCCCCTGCTTCATATCCCACCGGCAGGAGTCGAACCTGCTTGCCGTTGGTCATATACCAACGTAGATACCGATCTATTCAATAAAGTATTGATTGTATCAAAGAAAGGAAGGCCGGGTTAAGCCGCCGTCGCCGAGCGACGCAATCGTGTGGGGATGTTCGTTGGCCGCGGGGCCTACCGCATCATCGTGGGGCTGGTTAGGGAGGCGAATACGTCACTGTTGCGGCGCGGACGACATGCCGGGTGGCGGCGCGGCCATCCCCTGTCCCTGCGCGTAGGACGAGGGGGACGCGCTCATCGCACCCGGTCCGCCTGGTCCCATCGCCCCTGGACCGCCCCGCATCGCCGGTCCAGCCTGCAAGGCTCGCGAGCAGATGGGCGACGCGTGCGCGGCATTGGCGCGCAAGCACCTGACGATGCGACCGCCGCCGGCGGCCAGCGTAGAGCAGAAGTGGTGCCGCTCCATCGCGCAGGCATGTACGATCGCCCGGCCCGGTCGTGGCCCAGCTGGCGCGGGCGGCGAGCCGGGTGACATCGCGGCCATTCCCTGTCCCTGCGCGTAGGGCCTTCCCATGGAGCCGGGACGGCCTTGCATCGCCATCTGGCCAACCCGCATCGCCGGTCCAGCCTGCATGGCTTGCATGCACATCGGCGACGCTTGCGCGGCATTGGCGCGCAAGCACCTGACGATGCGCCCGCCGCCGGCAGGAACCGCAGAGCAGAAGTGCTGCCGCTCCATCGCGCAGGCGCGCACGATCTGCGCGTCCGCCGTGTGTGCGAATGGAAGCAGCAGGGCGCATATCAGCGCTAGTTGGAGCGCGCGGCGGCGCGGCATTTCGTTCTCCTTCGACGCTTGTACTGTTGTGGTATACGCGCCCGGCCTCCGGTCCCTCCCGCGATGAGCGAATTTTCCCGCTGTCTGGTTCCCTCGACGATCACTGTGCCTGCCGGAGTGAAGCATCGGTCGATCGGGCTCCTGGATCAAACCACCGCGTAATGCAATTTCCGCAGGGATGCACGCCGCAGGTTCCAGGGTCGGCTATCGAGCCTTGAGCCGCCGCTGCCGACTGCCGCTATTGGATGGACGCCGTGCATTGGCCGCTTCGACCGCCAGCGGCGAATTAGCGCCGATTCCGGCCTTTCGGTGACGACCATTGGTCGGCTCAAATCGACCCTGAGCTGCCCTTCATGGCCGTGCCAGCGGATCGCTGGGTCATTGAGAAAGCGGCCATCCGCGCCAGACCGCCGGTCATGCTGACGACCGCTCACGTTAGTTCGTCGAGTAGTGCCTTCGCCTTTTTCAAATCGGCGGTGTTGAACCCCTCGGTGAAGCAGCAGTAGACGGGCGCCAGGAGATCACGTCCTTCGTCACGCCGCCCTTGATCCACCCAGAGTTTGGCGAGCGCGGCGGCTGCTCTCAGCTCCCAGAACTTAGCCTCCTGCCGCTGCGCGAGCGCGATGGCCGCCTTCAGGCATTGTTCGGCTTCATCCGCGCGTTCCTCTGGCTGGGCGAGCAGCATCTTAGCCCTGAAGCGAAGCAATTCCGGTTCGTACCACCGCTCGCCCGTGATCGATGCCGATTCGACCGCGGATTCAAAAAGGGCGAGCGCGCCATTGACGTCGCCCGCAGCCGCCTTGGTCAGGCCGACAATGCCGATTCTGATCGGCAGGTGGAAACGACGCGAGGGAAACGACTTCAGGGTCAAGAGTGCGGCTTCCGCCTGCCGGACCCCGGCCTCGACCTCGCCCCGCAGCACCAGGACCCAGCCCTGCGTGATCTTGGCTGGGATAAGGTAGTTCGCCAGCGAGTATTTCTCGGCAAGCGCGACGCAAAGATCGAGATGCCCTTCTGCCTCTTCCGGACGGTTCAAGACGATGAAAGTTTCCGCGCAGAACATGTGTGCCTGCGAGAGGCTGGGTTTGTGATCGAGACGATGGCCAAGATCGAGGGCCTCACGGAGTGCGCCGTCGATCTGATCGAGTTGGCCGAGCATCATCATGCTCAAGGCGCGCATGCCCAGGGAACAGCACCCCGGGTCATGGGCGCCATAGGTCAGTGCGAGGTTGCCGTGGACATCGATCCGGTAGTTCGAGAGCAATTGATCGATATGGAAGAGCGCCGCACGCGGGTCGCCCTCCGCCACCATCTGGGAACCACCGGCGTGATGGGCCTGAACGACATATTCCGGTTCGTTGGTCCCGTTTCTGGAGGGCATAGATTTCCTGGAGTAGTTCGTGGGCTCGCGCATGTTGTCCGCTGCTGTGCGCTCCCATCCACAAACCCCAGACCGATCGGAACACTTCTGCCGGGCGCCCCAATCTTTCAGCCGCTGCCCTCGCCTTCTCGTAGAGCAGTTTCGCTGGCGGGCTGTCCCAGCCGTCCAACGCCATCCGCGAGGGCCCCTCGATGACCAGAAAAATAAGTTCCCATTCATCCCTTTCAGTGCTTTCGGGCAGCGCAGCAACGAGCTTCATCGCCCTGTCAACGTGGCCGAGCGCCTCGATGTAAGCTAACCGTGCCGCCGCGCGCTCGGCGGCTTGGCGCCAGTACGTCAGCGCACGATCAACCAAATTTGCTTCGGTGTAGTGGTGCGCCAGCAGTTCGGGCTCGGTCTCGGCAATTTCAGGAAAACGGCTTGCGAGAACGTCCGCGATGCGTTCGTGCAGCTCGCGCTTTCGTGCGTTCAAGACCGACTGAAAGGCCGCGTCGCGGATCAGCGCGTGCTTGAAGATGTACCGCGCCTGCGGAGGTGCGCCCCGCTGTCCCAGCAGATCGGATCGGACAAGGCGTTCAAGTCCTTCCAGCAACGTCGCCTGCGACACCCGCGCCACGGCATCAAGGAGTTCGTAGGTAAACTCCCGGCCAATTATCGATGCTGTGAGCGCGACATCTTTGGCCACGCCAAGGCGGTCCAGACGCGCGATCAAGGAGTCCTGCAAGGTAGACGGTATTGCGAAGTCCCGAATTGATTCCCGCAGGACGTAACGCTCGCCATCCTCCTCGAGATCGCCGGACTCCAAAATCGACCGCGTGATCTCCTCGATAAATAGGGGAACACCCTGCGACTTAGCGGCGATCTGTTCGACAATCGCCCCCGGCAGCGTTTTGCCTCCTGCGGTCTTGTGAATGAGGTCGACCACCTGGCTTCGCCCCAAGTGGTTTAGTTTCAACATCGTAACGTGGCCAAGATCCAGCCAGGGCGGGGTGAACTCTGGCCGGTAGGTCACGAGGATCATTACCGGCAGGTCCACCACCCTGCGAATCATCCTGTCCATCAACTCAGCCGGCGCAGGCTCGAACGAAATCCGCTGATCACGGCATCGGTGACGAAATGCCGTCTGGGTGGAGATGGGCAAGCGCGAGAAGGAATTCATTGCGCCGTTCAATGGGGATCAACTCAAGGGGCAGGCGCTGCACACCGTCCTCGTTACGACCCCAGCCAGGTTCGGGCGACGGGACGTACGCTCTAATCAACAACGAGATGGTGCGTCGCGTTATCCCCCGGCGGATTTTGGCCCATACGGCCGCCCGTAGTTCTCCAATCTTGACGACACTCGCTTCGGTCACAGCCGGCTCCACAGCGAGATACCTTCGCCCAATGCTCTTCGGTTCCAGTTATCAAAGCGTAACCAACCGCGCAGGGACATTGACGCAGGCACGGGCACAAAGCAGCTGCCTACGGTACCAACTTTTTTCTCGCTCTATTTCTTCTTGGCCGCCCAAGAGACCTTCAGGGGCGGATCAATCCGGGGATTGTCGGTTCAAATCGGAGATAGAGCGGAAAGCGAGGCAAGATTCAGCTGGGGTTGACACCGTTGCTCGCGATACCACGAAGCTTGCCGCGCGAGACCATCCCGACTGCCTTACCTCCGTTCACGATCGGTAAATGTCGGCAGCGCAGGGCCTGCATCAGCTGCACCACCTCCATAGCGGTGTTCTGTGGGGAGACGAATTCGGGATTGTCAGTCATGACCTCAGCCAGAGTCGTCTCTACCGGGTCTCTTCCGTCGGCCAGAACGCGGCTGATGGCATCACGCTCGGTGAAGATACCGACGAGGTCGGCATCGCCTTCAGTGACCAGAACCGCGCTGACGCGTCGGCTGTGCATGTGCCGCGCCGCCATCATTACTGTCGTGCTCGCCGGAAGCATCACCGGGTCAAAGTGGCGCTCGATCTCCACCTCTGCATGTTCGGTCATGGCAAGCCCGTTCGCGTCTTGGTTGGGTCCAACTGCCCGATGAAGACCCGGTAACAATTAAGTTCAGGTTACTTTGACAAGGAACACCGCCACTATCCGGTATTCCGGAAAATCGGTCGAGCGCGTACGCCGCCTCCGCTATCCAGAAGTGACCTTATGCGGCACAAGTCGGCCGCGTTCGCCGCGTCTATACAGCCTTCGCGACCCCTAGCTAGGGATCCGGATCGGTCGCGTCTTCGGCCACCGGAGCCGTCGGCGGTGGCGCGCGCGAGCATAGGTTTTTCGGTTTGCGATTCGCCCAGAAAGCCCTTTGTTATCAGAGAGGAGGGTTATCCAGGTTTGCGAGCGGCGCAAGGCGTTGAAATTACTTGCCCCGCCTACTTCGGTAGGGGACGCCAGCAGGTTCAAATAGATAGGTGGAACGGCGCAAATTGGTGTCCAATTTGTGTCCCGTCAACCGCCGGAGCGGTCCTGAGGCTTTGTAGCGACAGCCGGGCCTCTCCGCCGACCGGCTGATCGCCTCAATTACCGCCACGGTTCGCAAACTCGCGCTTAACCTGACGGTGCCAACATGAAAACCGCGCTGCTGTGGATCGCCGCGTACGCCACGGCCGGCTGCCTGATCTTCTTCCTTTCCGCCTGAATATTCGGTGGCACACCAGCCGATCGACAAAACCTTCACTCACACGCAGGAGTAGACGAAATGGCAGACCGCGAATTGATCGCAGCTACTCTCGCCGCCGGAATCCTTAGCAGCGGCAACACCGTTGTTTCGCTGAACGAAAACGGTGCACGAATCGCTTTCGAGGTCTATCGGCAGGTTCTCGCCACGCTCAAAGAAGCTAATGATGTCGACCACCCCCCGATCGATTGGAAGAAAGAAGTTCTGGGGCGGCCGATAACCGTCAGGTCCACGCAAGACCGTCGCGCCGGCTGGACCGGCTCGGGACCGCTCTGCGACGAGGAAAGTCAATAGGATAGGGCGCGCGTCTCGGCCCGCGATGAGAGCGCGGATGGTTTTGCCCAGGCGCCAAAGAGTTCACATAGATTTGCCTTTGACCCAATTGGTGGGTCCTCTGATAGGCACCGTAGTTCCTGACCGATGATCACGTCGAAAGGACATCGGCCGCCGCGAGCAAAGGACGCTTGAGGCAACTGCTCGCGGGTCACGTCGCTAGCTGATTGCCGATCGGCAAGCGCCGGATGCGTTTGCCGGTGGCAGCGAAGATCGCGTTGCACAGCGCGGGCGTAAAGGGCGGCAGCCCGGGCTCGCCGACCCCGCTCGACGGTACGTCGAGCGCCGCCGGGGCGATATGCACATGCGTGATCTGCGGCGCCTCGTCGATGCGGACGACCGGGAAGCCGTCGAAATTGTTCTGCTCGACGCGGCCGTTCTTGAAGCTGATCTCGCCATATTTGGCGAGGCTCAGCCCCATCGTCGCCGCACCTTCGATCTGCGAGTAGATGCGCTCCGGATTGGCGGCGAAACCGCAATCGATCGCGGTGTCGACGCGCGGCACCGTCAGCTTTCCCTTCGCATCCACCGCGCAGGCGCCGCACAGCGCCGCACCGCACCCGAATTTGGTACCGGTGAGACCCAATTCGTCGCGCAGATACCACAAGAGCGGCATCTGGGGATCGCCATCGAACGATTGTTCTTGGCCATTCACTCGCAGCTTGACCATCGCCGTCCTCCTGCCAAGGCATGCTCCATTCTACGCGCCCCACCCCCTGTCGGTCGCAAATCTCGGTGATGCTGCGACCCCGGCAATCGCCCTATTCGAGCGCAAATACCCAGATCGCGCCGCCTTGCGGCACATCGCGGAACTCGTGCGGCCGAGCCAGGTTGAGGCGTGCCTGCATGCGCGCAGAATCGACACCCCAGCCCGATTGCACGGCAACGTACTGCTTGCCGTCGATTTGGAACGACACCGGGACGCCGATCACGCCCGAGCCGGTGCGGAACTCCCACAGCACCTTGCCGGTCTTCGCATCGAAAGCGCGGAAGTAGCGGTCATTGGTGCCGCCGGTGAAGACCACGTCGCCGCCGGTCGCCAAGACCGGGCCCCAGGTTTGCGAGTTTGTGAAATTATGCGCCCAAACCTTCTGCCCGGTATCGACGTCCCACGCCTGCAACTCGCCGATGTGGTCCGCGCCCGGCGCGATATAGAGGGTCGTTGTCGCGCCGACAAAGCGTTCACCGGGCGTGTATGCGACATCCTCACCGACCGCTGTGCCGCACAGGTTCTCGTTCGCCGGGATGTAGAGCAGCCGCGTCTTCGGGCTGTATGCCGCCGGCGGCCAGTCGACGCCGCCCCACAGAGACGGACAGAAATCGGCCTTCTTGCCGGTCGCCGGCTGGCGCGCCGGGTCGACCACGGGTCGCCCGGTTTTTGGATCAAGCGACTGGAACACGTTCTGCTTCACAAACGGCTTGCCGGCGACGAAGTTGATCGGCCCGTTGGTGCGCTCGAGCCACCACAGATAGCCGTCGCGCGCCGGATGGATGAGGCCTTTGACGGTCTTGCCGTCATGCTTGTAGTCGATCAGCAGCGGTGCGGTGACCTCGTCCCAGTCCCAGGACTCATTGGGATGGTACTGGTGATACCCCTTGATCTGACCGGTCGCCAGATCGAGCGCCAGCGTCGAGCCGGTGTAGAGATCGTCGCCGGGGCGCTTGTCGCCCATCCACGGGCCGCCATTTCCGGTGCCCCAATAGACGAGCTTGGTGTCCGGGTCATAGGTGCCGGTGATCCACGTCGGACCGCCGCCGGTCTTCCACTGGTCGCCCTGCGGCCAGGTCTCGCTGCCGGGCTCGCCCGGCGCAGGGATCGTATAGGTCTTCCATAGCGGCTTGCCGGTCTCGGCATCGAACGCGGCGACAAACCCGCGCACCCCGAGCTCGCCGCCCGACACGCCGACCATCACCTTGCCGTCAACGACCAGCGGCGCCAATGACATGTAATAGCCATGGGTGTAGTCCTCGACTGGCGCCGTCCACGCTTCCTTGCCGGTCTTCACGTCGAGCGCGACCAATACCGCGTCGGCCGCCGCGAAATAGACCTTGTCACCCCACAGACCGACGCCGCGGCTGGTTGGATGCAAGAGCAGCATGTCGTCGGGGATCGGCCGCTTGTAGCGCCACAGCAAGTTGCCGGTCTTGGCATCGACGGCCATCACCTGGTTACCGGGCGTGGCGTCGAACATCACACCGTTGTTGACCACCGGCGGCGCCTCGTGGCCCTCCACCTGGCCCGTCGCGAGCGTCCAGGCCAGCTTCAGATTGTGCACGTTCCCCGCGTTGATTTGCGCCAACGGGCTGTAGCCCCAGCCGTCATAGGTGCGGCGATATTGCAGCCAGTCGCCATCGCTCGGTTTGGTTAGCTGGTCGGCGGTCACCGGCTTGTAGGTCTGCAGCACCGCCGGAACCGGCGGCGCGGTATCGGGAGTTGGGAGCGGCGCCAATGGTTTTTGCGCGGTTCCCGATACAGCGGTGAGCGCCAGTATCAGCGCGCTCGTGGCGGTGACGGCGACGGCGCGTGCGGTAATTCCCATGGCGTTTCCCCTGTGCTTGTTTTTGGGATATTTGCGTTTTGTCTCAGCTTTGCTGCACCACCCCGAGCCGGCCGATAAACGGCGTGGCGACCGTCAGCTTGCTGTCGCCGTCGGCGGCGAGCGGCAGCGCGGCGAGCCGCCGCGGCGATGGTCCGCTGACCACCTTGGCGCCCGCCTTCGGATCGTAATGCGAGAAATGGCACGGGCATTCGAGGATCTGCGGCTCCGCCAGCCAGTTGGCGACGTCGCACCCGGTGTGCGGGCAGATCGCCGAATAGGCCAGCACGCCATCGGCGGCGTTGGCCTTGGTCGGCGGATCGAAGCCGTCGGCGTCAAGCCGCAGGATGAGGATCCGGTTGAGGCGCGACCCATTACGCAGCGTGTCGCTCGCCGGGTCGAGCGGCCAGGCTACAACCGGCTTCTCGCCAAGCGCGATGTCGGCAACGGTCAACGGCCGGTGATCGTCGCCAGTGGCCCTTACCAGAACATCGCCTGGCTGAGGCCGGGCGCGCACGGCTTCGGGCGAAACTTGCGGCAGCACCTGGCGAGGGACGAAGTTCGCGCAGAGGCCGACGATGCCGGCAAGAGCAGCGCGGCGGCGGATCGGCGCGCGCATTGCCCGAGCGATCGGCCGCGGATCGTCTTTCATCGGCACTCCGACATCGCTGCGATGGGAAGTAGTCCTTCCCATCACGATCGATGGATCAGAGCAGCCTAGCGCCGGACAACGCTGCTGTCAGCCATTGTGGTCATCGGTCGGGCGCCACTAATGCTGCGGCGACATTGTATCAGACGCGCCGCACCGCCAGAGCGCGGGCGACCGCGACGAGCGCCGCGTCGCTGCCCGGCCGGCCGATGACGGATAGGCCGACCGGCAACCCGTCGACTTCCGTTCCAGGAATGCTGACCTGCGGCATTCCGGTCAGGCCGCCGACCACGGCGAGGCCGGTGATGCGGGCGCGCAGCGGGTCGAGCGCCGACCACGGCAGCCCGCGCAACGGAGCGGGAAACGGAGTGGTCGGCAAGCAGAGGATCGTGCCCGGCGGCAGCAGATCGCGCATATGGACGCGCGCCTCGCCGCGAACCCGCAGCGCCGGACCGCGATCGCTCTCGGCGATCATCGCCGCGTGCGCCAGCTGGCGCCCGACGTTGAAAGCGAAGCGCGGATTGCTGCGGTCGACCCACTCGCGGAAGGTCTGCCACGCCTCGTAGGGCTGCAAGATGCGCTGGGCCTGCGCCCAGACGAGCAGCCCGGGCGGCGCCAACACCGCATCCTCGACATTGCTGATAAGCGCGCCAAGCTCCGCGACCATCGGCTGCAGCGCCGCGGCAACATCGGGGTCGGCGAAGGCAAAGGCATCGGTCGCGATCCGCAGCCGCCGCGGCACCTCCGTCGGGATGTCCTCATCGAGCATCACGCTCGACACACGGGCGAAGGTCTCGGCATCGCGGGCGAACCAGCCGGTCGTGTCCGAACTCGGCGCCTGGCTCATCATCCCGCCGAGGTCGAGCCGGCCATGCGTCGGCCGGATGCCGTAAAGCCCGCAAAAGCTCGACGGCACGCGCACCGAGCCGCCGGTATCGGTGCCCAGCGCAGTGTCGCACAGCCCGGCGGCGACCGCGGCCGCCGAGCCGGACGACGAGCCTCCCGGCACACGATCCGGTGCCCGCGCATTGCGCGGCGTCCCGTAGAACATGTTCTCGCCGAAAATGCCGAGCGACACTTCGTCAGTGATGGTCTTGCCGATCAATGCGGCGCCGGCGCCGAGCAGGCGCTGCACGGCCCAGGCATGTCGCGTCGGGATCGGGTTGACACGCTCCCAATCGGGATTTCCGCCGCCGGTCGGATGGCCGGCCACGTCGAACAAATCCTTTGCCGCGAAGCTCAGCCCGGCGAGCGGCCCATCGGCCCGGCCTTCGATGCGAAAGCGCTGTCCCGGGACGAACGCGCCGGCATCGTCGTCGGTCATGTTGCGAAAATCACCGGAGTCGCCAGATGGCAGACACCGAAATCCGCCTTGTTGGTGTCGGTCAGCTCCAGATTATAAAAGTCGCGACGCTCCTCGCTGAAATAGGGGCCGGCATGCCACGTCCCGTGCGCGAGCGCGATGAACTGGTCGGGCGGGATGCGGAACGCGCGGATATCAGCGATGGTCGGTGCCGCGACCCCGGCCGGCGCCACCGCCATCAGCCACGGCAGCCCGTCGGTCGTGCCGAGGCATTGCGTGACGCGGTCGTGCCGCGCCATCCGGTCGAAGGTGAGATCGCCACGCCCCGTGAGGCGCATGATGTAGAAGCGGGGCGGCCCTTGCGACAGATCGAGCGGCACATCTCCGGCGCCATGCGCGCCGTCGCCCTGCGGCATGCCGACCGTGCCGAACGGCGCGAAACCCTCGGGAGTGAGGTCGGCGACCTCCAGTCGGGTCGCGCTCATGGCACTGCCGCCTGCAGCTTGAGGAGTTCCGGGTCGCTGTATTGCGGCCGCAGCGGCTGCGGCTTGGCGAGCATCGTCTGCAGATGGCAGTTGACGGGGCCCTCGTTGAACACCTCGTGCTGCAGGAACGGCGGCAGAGCCACGAGATCCCAGCGTCCCAGGGTGATGTCGAAGCTTTCGCCATCCTGCCAGCAGCGCACCCGCGCTTCGCCGTCGAGGATGAAGAAGATCTCCTCGGTTTCGTGGCAATGCATCGGGATCTGGTTGCCCGGCGGCATCGACTGGATCGACATGGTGAAGGCGGTGGCCGGGATCGAGCCGCGCAGATCGCCGTGATCGACCGACCCGCTGGCGCCGAGATAGCGCCGCTGGGCCCGCGCGAAACGCGGGTCGAGCGCGGTCTCGAAGCCGAAGACGCTCCAATCCTCGCGCCGGTCGGCAAAGCGGGCGACCCGGTCGGCGAGCCTGTCCTGCAGCGAGGGCGCGGCGATCGTATCCATCGGTTTCCTCCTCTCGTCAGACGAGCTCAGGATAACCCAGTTCAGCGGCTTCCTGCTCGTAATCGAGCAGCCCCCGGTACGCGGCGTCGGGCACGTCTTCGATGCCGGCGATCATCAGCCCGTCGCGCGCGGCGGCGTAACGCGGCTCAACGCCGATCCGGCGCAGCGCCGCGCACAGGATGTCGACGGTCGCGGCCGGCGTCGCCACCGAGGTTACGAACGGGATCGCCGGGCTCGGCGGCGTCTCGCCGATGATGCGGAACTGCGCGGCGCCCTCGGGGCGGTAACGCTGCAAGAACGCGAAAGTCACGCAGCCGATCGACGCGACATCGCCCTCGCCGCGCACCAGGCGGTCGAGGCTGGCGGGATGACCGCCGGTCTCGATCACCGTGCGGAAGAACGCCTTGCCGCCGGCGATCTCGGCCAGGGCCCGACGCGGCAGGTTCATGCCCGAGTTGGAGACCGGGCTGTTGAGCAGGAAGACGCCGCCCTTGATGTCCGACAGGCTGTTCGCCGGCGACGTGGCGCGCACGACAAAAAAGGCGCGATGGGTCGGCCCCCTGGAACTGGACGTATCACAACCCGGCACATCGTAGATCGGCGCGCCGAGCCGGATCGCCTGGCCTTTGAAGACGGTTTCGAGCGGATAGCCGCAGGTCTGCGAGAACAGCATCCCGGGCTCCAGCCGCTCCGGCACCGGACGCCGCTCGAAGGTCAGAGACTCGGGAACATCGTCGAGCCCGGCCTCCAGCAAGAGGCCGCGCAGCACCTCCCAGAAGCGCGCGTTGGCGGCGCGCATCTCGGGCAAATTGTACATTGGCAGGCTGGCCGTCGCGGTCATATCACGCCACCCGCTGGCATCTCGCCGCCATACCAGCGCCGCACCAGAAGCTCGCCAAGCCCGACGAGCCCATACAGCGCAAGTCCGATGACGCATAGTACGACAATCGCCGCCAGCACCGTCGCGGTCTCGCCGGCCGACGAGGCGAACATGATGATATAGCCGAGTCCGGCCTGGGCGGTGATGAACTCGCCGACGATGACGCCGATCATCGCCATCGTCACCCCGACCTTCATGCCGGCGAAGACATAGGGCATCGCATAAGGAAACCGCACCATCACAAAGCTCTGCCATTCGCTCGCGGTGAGCGAACGGCAGAGCTGGAGAATTTCCGGCTTGGCGCTGACCAGCCCGGTCGCGGTCGACACCACAACCGGGAAGAACGCGATGAAGACGCCGACGACGATGCAAGATCGGCTACCGACACCGAGCCAGACGATAAACAGCGGCGCCAGGGCAATCTTCGGGATCAGCTGGAACATCACGATATTCGGGTAGAGCGCCTCGCGCGCCGCGGCCGAGAAGGTGATCGCGATCGCCAGGAGCACCCCGACCAACGTGGCGACGCCAAAGCTGACGACAACCTCGATTGTCGTCGGCAGCGCCTGCTCCAGGAGGATCGCCGGATTGCCGGCCAGGACGTGGCAGACCGCGGATGGCGGCGGCAGCAGTTCCGGCGAGATCTGGGCGACGCGGCAAAGGATCTCCCAGGCGATCGTCGCCAGCACGGCGAAGCCGAGCGGCAATCCCACGACGCGGCCAAGCCGCCATCCCGCCGCCTCGGCGGCGCCGAGACGGACCGGAGTGCCGACGGTTTCCTGGAGGAGAGTCATGGACGACTCGTCATCGGCGGCCGTAATGGTCGCGCACATAGCGCTCGGCAAGCGCGACGGCGCCGAACAACCCGACCCCGATCATGCACAAGACAAACAGCGCCGCGAAAATCAGCGCCGTCTCCATCCGCGAGCTGGCGTAGAGGATGAAGTAGCCCAGCCCCGCCTTGGCCGAGATGAATTCGCCGATGATGACGCCGGTGATCGCCATGGTCATCGCGATCTTCATCCCGCTGAAGATCGCCGGCAACGCGAACGGAAACCGCACCATCATAAAACTCTGCCAATCGGATGCGGTCAGCGAGCGGCATAGCCGCAAGGTCGAGGCGTCGGCGCTATCGAACCCGACCGCGGCGGAGATGACGACCGGAAAGAAGCTGATGAACGCGGCGTAGGTGACGCGCGACTCGCTGGTGATGCCGAGCCAGACCACGAAGAGCGGCGCCAATGCGATCTTCGGGATCAGCTGGAACAGCACGAGGTTCGGGTAGAGCGTGTCGCGCACCAGCGGCGAATAGGCGACCGCGACCGCGAGCACGACGCCGAGCACGGTCGCAACGGCAAACGCGGCCACCGAATCGAGCGTCGTCGGCACCGCCTGGCGAAGCAGCACGGGGAGGTTGCGCCACAGCTCCTCGGCGATGTCGGTCGGCGTCGGCAAGATCACGTGCGGCACGTGAAACGCGACGACAACGCCCTGCCACAGCGCGAGAACGAGAGCCGCCGTCGCGATCGGCAAAATGACCGGGCGCAACTGCCGCAGGTTCCACAGGCTCGCCCCGCTGAACGGCGGCAGCCTCGACGATGCCGCGAGGGTTTGCGGAGCGGTCGGCGTCTCAACAGTCATGAGCCATCTCTTGCTCGTTCCGACGCCGGGATTTCGCTGCAAGGCATGGGCCAGAACGGCCCGCTAGCGCCCTGGGCCGTCAGCCGAAAACCTTGTCGTATTCGGAGACCCGCGCGCGCACCCGTGCCCATTGCGCCTCATCGAGCTTGATCTTGCCGGTGAAACGGTTGGTGAACAGCGCATCCGCCTGGGGCCGGATCATTCCTGGCGCGGCGAGATACTCCATGACGAGATCGGTCATCTCGGCAAAGGCTTGCGGATCGGACCAGCCAAGATCGTGCGCGCGTGACTCCGGGTGCTCGACCGAGTGCTGCCACATCATGAGGCCGAGATGGATAAGGTCCTTGGCGCTCGGGTTGAGCGCCATCTCGGGCAGTTCCTTGAGGAACAGCTCGACCGTCTCGTCGGGGTTGTTCAGCGTAAAGGCAATCGCTTCGAGAAGACCGTCGACCATCGCCTCGCAGAACGGCGGGTCCTTTTCTAGCGTCTCTTTGGTCACCGCGATCGTCTGGCCGTGGTTTTTGATGCCGGCCGTGCTGTACAGCATCCAGCGATTGGGCACGCCTTTCGACAGCATCACCGCTCCGCTGCTCAGCGCGAACGAGGTGATCGCGTCGACTTGCTTCTCAACGAGGACCCGCTCGAGCACCTTGTTGTCGACATGCACCGCCTCGATACTGTCGATGCCGAGGCCGACTTTTTTCGCGTAGGCCGGAAAGAACGGGAACTCGGCCGAGGTCGGCACCGACGCGATCTTCTTGCCCGCGAGGTCTTGCGGCTTCTCGATCGGCGAGTCGGCGAGCACCCCGACCCCCATCGTCGCATCGTAATCGGTGGTGGCCAGCGCGATCAGCGGGAGGCCCTTCGCGACCGAGAGGGTCAGCGCGGGCGCCGCGCAGAGGCCGCAATCGAACTGACCGCCGGCAATGCTCTGCGCCGCGGCGAACGAGCCGAAACCGCGGGCGATGTCCATATCGATGCCGCGCTTTTTCATGAAATCCTTGGCGCGTGCGACGTAGACAAAGGCATAATTGCCGCCGGCCAGCCACGGCAGCGTGAACTTGACGGCGCGCGTCTCGGCGATCGCCGGCAGCGGGAGAACGGCTGCGGCCGCGACGCCCGCGGCCCGTCCGAACAATCCCCGTCGCGAAATCGTGCGCCGCAGCATGATGGCCTCCATCGTTCGGCGCCCCACGCGGGGCGTTCAGCAATCCAGGCGCGTTCTCCCCAAATCGAATTGCTTGCCGGCAAGCGGCTAGCGCCGGCGGCGCTCGCGATTGTGCCCCTCTTCGATCCGCTCGCGCAGATGGCCGCAAATCTCGTTGAACTCGCGACTCTCGCCGATCGTCACAGAACGCGGCCGCGCGAACGGGATCGTCAGGTCCTCGACGATCGTCGCCGGCCGCCGGGTCATCACCAGAACGCGATCGGCGAGCATCACCGCCTCGCGGATGCTGTGCGTCACGAACAGCGCGGTCTTGGTGTATTGTTGCCACAAATCGAGCAGCAGCTCGTTCATCTCGTCGCGGGTGATGGCGTCGAGCGCGCTGAATGGCTCGTCCATCAGCAGCAGTTCCGGGTCGTAAACGAGCGCCCGGCAGATCGCGACCCGCTGGCGCATGCCGCCCGACAGCTCGTGCGGCTTCTTGTCGGCAAAGCCGTGCAGCCCGACGCGGTCGAGCAGCGCGTGCGCGTCGTCGTAGTAGTCGTCGATCCGGCGCTTCAGGATGCGGATCGGGAACAGCACATTATCGAGCGCGGTTTTCCACGGCAGCAGCGTCGAATCCTGGAACATGATGCCGATGCTGGTGCGCGGGCCGGTCATCGGCGCGCCGTCGACGGCGATCCGCCCGGCGGTCACCGGCTCCAGCCCGCCGACCATCATCAACAGCGTGCTCTTGCCGCAGCCGGAGGGGCCGAGGATCGCGACGAACTGGCCGTGCGGCACCGAGAAGGTGACCGAGCTGACCGCCTCGATCGCGTCGGCGGTGCCGTGGCGGTAGATTTTGCTGACTTCGGCGACGTCGACATAACGCTCCGCCACGCCGACCGGTATGGGGCGGTTTTCCGCGGCAGCTAAGACAACCGACATGCCGACCTCCACTCGCGCGACGCGCCCGGCGTCACGTCACATAGGCGCGGAATTCCAGGCAGTTCTTCTGCGACTGGCCCCATTCCGCGTCGGTCAGCTTGATTCCACCTGCAAATTTGTTGGTCATCATGCTGGCGACATCGGGCCGCTTGTCCTCGGGCTTGGCGACGTACTTCATCACCAGATCGGTCATCGCCTCGTAGTCCTTGGGGTCGATGTAACCCATCCCCTTGGTCTTGACGGTGTCGCGCGCGCTGACAAAGGACATGATGCCGGTGCCGACGCGGATCTGCTCTTTCGCCTGGGCGGCAAGCGCCAATTCCGGCACTTGCTTGAAGAACACCTTCATCGCCTCCACCGGATCGAGCAGCGTCGCTTTCAACCCCTCCATCAGCCCGTCGACGACGGCGGCGCAGAGTTCCGGCTCCTTTTCGGCGCGGTCGGGCTGGGTCAACAGGGTGTTGCCGTAATTGGGGATGCCGTATTCGCTGTAGAGCATGAAATGCGCGGCGACACCGGTCGCGGCGTAGTTCGGCATCGCGCTGCTGGCAAAGCCGGAGATCGCATCGACCTTATGTTCCGGCAGCAGCCGGTCGCGGACTTTGTTGTCGACCTGGACGATGGTGACCTTCGAGAAATCGAACCCGGCCTTGTCGGCAAAGGCCGGCAGGAATGGATATTCGCCCGAGGTCACGGTCGACCCCATCTGTTTGCCTTCGAGATCCTTCGGCGTCTTGATTGGCGAGTCGTTGAGCACGCCGATGCCCATGGTCGCGTCATAGGCGCAGCAGGCCAGCGCCATCAACGGCAAGCCCTTGACGCTCTGCAAAATCGCCGCCGGCGGCGCCGCCATCCCGAAGTCGAACTGGTTCGAGCCGATCGCCTGCGCTGCCGCGACCGAGCCCGAGCCGTGCGCGATGCTGACATCGAGCCCGTGCTTTTCCCAGAAACCCATGCCCTTGGCGACGTAGCTGAACAGGTTGCTACCTTCGGCGACCCAGGCGAGCGTGAATTTGACCGGCTTGAGGGTCTGCGCGAAGACGAGCCGCGGGAGGGGAAGGCCGCCAACGGCCCCCGCAACACCTATGCCCGCGCCGCGAAGCAGGGCGCGGCGGGTGAACCGGTGGGTGATGCTCATTAAGATGCTTTCTCCGGGGGCGGACAGTGTCTGGCTCGCAGGAACCGTGCCACCCCGGCCCTGGCACGCGCCGTGCACCCTCGACCCACGAGGAGATGCGATGCAGGAAATCAGCCCGGAACTTCGTTCGATCATCGAGGCGCTGCCGCCTTATGCCGGCAACGAGGCAGCGGCGCCGATGCTGCCGCGCTTCTGCTACACGTCCCCCGCCTTCTTCGAGTTCGAGCGCGACGCGGTGTTCGCGCGCAACTGGGTCTGCGTCGGCCGCGTCGATCAGTTGGCCGAGCCGGGCGATTGCTTCTCGGCCTCGGTCGCCGGCGAAAAGCTGATCGTCGCGCGCGGCGTCGGTGGCGGCATTCGGGCGATGGGCGCCGTCTGCCAGCATCGCGGCCATGTGCTGAGCTGCGGCAGCGACCAGCCACGCGGCCTCTTGCGTTGCCCGCTGCACTTTTGGACCTACGATCTCAACGGGCGGCTCGTCGGCGCGACGCACATGGCCGACGAATTGGCGCGGCTGCGCGACACGGTCCGCCTGCCGCCGGTCAGGACCGAGCTGTGGCACGGCTTCGTCTTTGTCAATCTCGACGGCAAGGCGGCGCCTCTGGCGCCGAGCCTCGCCAAGGTCGAGGCATGCTGGCAAGGCTACCCCGAAGCCGAGATGGTGACCGTGCCGCCGGTCGCCGCGACGACGCCGCTGCCGTGGAACTGGAAGATCCAGCTCGAAAATTTCACCGATGCCTACCATCCGGAATTCGTCCACCGCGGAACCCACGATTTCGCGCCGAGCAACCACCCCGAGGGCGGCGTCGAATTCAGCCCGATGGCCAATGGCGACAACGCGATCGTGCGCAGCGTGCCGATGATGTCGCCCGATGGCGGCATGATGCGCGATGGCTGGGGCGCCGAGGCAATGTTTCCGCCGATCGCCAGCCTCGCGCGGATCCAGCACCGGCGGCTGACGTTCGCGATGGTCCCGCCGAATCTGCAGCTGATGTTCGCGCCGGGCGCGGTCTCGTACACGCTGCTCGCGCCGGCCGCCGCGGAGGCGACCTATGCGTCGAGCGACCGGGTCACCGGCGGCGGCTGGATCCTGCCGCGCTCGACGGTGGCGCTGCCCGATTTCGCCGAGCGCGCCGCCGCGGTGCGCGAAGGCGCCGGCAAGATCTGGGCGCAGGACGTGCCGGTGAACACCGCGATGCAAGCGGGCAAGCACTCGCGCTTTATGCCCGACGGCCGCTATGGGCCGCTCGAGACGACGCTGGTCCAGTTCAATCACTGGCTGCTGCGGGCCTATCGGCGGGCGGCGGCGGAATAGTCAGCGCGCGACGACGCCGAGCAAATCGCCGAGCCGCTCTGGCGCCGCAAGCAGATCGCGGCTGGGGCCGGAAAAAACGATGTTGCCGCGATCGAGGACGATCGCCGCATCGGCGAACTCGAGAGCGATGCGGGCATGCTGCTCGATCAGCACGAGCGCCAGGTCGGTGTCGCGCTTCAGCAATTCGAACGCGGCGAGCAACCCGTCGACGATCACCGGGGCAAGGCCTTCGAGCGGCTCGTCCATCAACAGCAGCGACGGGTTGCCCATCAGCGCCCGACCGATCGCCAGCATCTGCTGCTCTCCCCCGGAAAGCTGGTTGCCGCGATTGTCGCGGCGCGCGGCGAGCGGCGGAAACAGATCGAAGACCCGGTCCGACGACCACGCGCCCGGACGCGCGGCGACGGTCAGGTTTTCGGCCACCGTCAGCGAGCCGAACACTTCGCGCTCCTGCGGCACGAAGCCGATGCGCAGCCGGGACCGGCCGTAGGTCGGCATGTTCGAGATGTCGCGGCCGGCGAAGGTTATCCGGCCGGCGCGCAAATTGGTGTGTCCCATGATCGTCGCCAGCAGCGTCGTCTTGCCGACGCCATTGCGGCCGAGCACCGCCAGCGTGCCACCGGGCGGCACGTCGAGCGAGATGCGCTCGATGATGACGGTCTCGCCATAGCCGGCCTCGACCTCCTCAAGGATCAATCCGTTGTGTCGCGGGCCGCTCATCGCGCGCGCTCGCCGAGATAGACTTCGCGCACGCGCCGGTCGCCGGCGATCGCCTCGGGCGGTCCTTCGACGAGGACGCTGCCCTGCACCAGCACGGTGATCGTGGTCGCCAGGCGGAACACCAAGTCCATGTCGTGCTCGATGATCAACATCGCGATGTCGGCGGGCAGCCGCTCGATGACCGAGACGACGATGCCGCTCTCGCCGGACGGGATGCCGGCGGCCGGCTCGTCGAGCAGCAGCACTTTCGGCGCGAGGCCGAGCGCGACGGCGATCTCGACCAGGCGCTGCCTTCCGTAGGCGAGCGCATTGACCGGCTGCAGCGCGTGGTCGGCGAGGCCGAGGGTTTCCAGCAGGTCGTAGGCCTCCTCGATGATCGCGCGGTAGCACCCGGCCGGGCGCAGCAACACGCCCGCCACCCCCTCGCGCTCGGCTATCGCCAGCGTCACGTTTTCCAGCACGCACAAGCGGCGGAACAGCGCGTTGATCTGAAAGGTGCGGGCGAGGCCGCACTTGACCCGGGCCGATTGGGCGAGATCGGTGATGTCCGCGCCGTCCAGATGGATCGTTCCGCCGCTCGGCCGCAACACCCCGGTGACGAGGTTGACAAAGCTGGTCTTGCCGGCGCCGTTGGGTCCGATCAGCGCGTGGCGGGCGCCTTTCTCGAGGCGGAAATCGATCCCGTTGGCGACGCTGAGCGCGCCGAAGCTCTTCGACAGCCCACGGGTTTCGAGCGCTGCCTCGGTCATCGCCAGAAGCGCTCGAAGAGCCCGAGCACCCCGCCGCGGGCAAAGACCACGACCACCACCATGAGCAGGCCGAGCCAGAAATACCAATAGACCGGGTCGACCTCGGAGAAGCGGTCCTGCGCGACCATGAACAGCGGCACCCCGATAAACGCGCCATAGAGCCGGCCGACGCCGCCGATGATCAGCATGATGAGCGCGTTGCCGGAACGTTCGAGGCTCAGCGAGGTCAGCCCGACAAAGCTCGTCGTCTGCGCGATCAGCGCGCCCGACGCGCCGGCGAGCGCGGCCGAGATCGTGTAGACGATCAGGCGGCGGAACGCGACCGGCGCGCCGATCGCATGCATCCGGCCGGTATTCTCGCGCGCGCCAGTCAGCGAGCGGCCGAACGGCGAATGGACGAGCTGCCGCGCGACTAGCCAGCCGAGGAACAGCACGACGAGGCAATAGACATAGGCGACGCGGCCGAACATATCGAAGCGGAACAGGCCGAAGATCGGCCACACCTCCATCCCTTGCAGCCCATCGTCCCCGCCGGTCAGAAACGACGCCTTGTTGGCTGCTTCGTAAAGCGTGGTCGCGACGACGAGGGTCTGCATCAATAGCGCCAGCCCGCTGGTGCGCAGGATGATGAGGCCGGAGAGGAAACCCACCACCGCCGCCATCGCCGACGCGAAGAGGAGCCCGCTCAACGGCTCGCCCCAGCCGTTTGCCGCGAGAATACCGGCGGCATAAGCCCCTGTGCCGAAGAACGCCGCCTGGCCGAGCGTCACGATGCCGGCATAGCCGAGCACCAGATCGGCCGACAACACGAAGAGGATCGTCGCGAAAATCTGCGCGCCCAGCGGCAGATAGCCCGGCAGGGCGAAGTACAAGGCCACGGCGATCAGCCAGGGGACCGCCTCCAGTCTGTGGTAGCGATGGCGCCGCGCAAATGCGTCGATGGCGGCGCTGCGCGGGTCGGACGCCATCAAGCCCGACCGAACAAGCCCTGCGGCCGCCACAGCAACAGCACCATCGTCAGCGCGTAGATGAAAAACGCCCCGAGTCCCGGCAGTAGATATTTGAACCCGGTATCGGCGACCCCGATCAGCAGCGCGGCGACAAACGGGCCGCGAATGCTGCCGAGCCCGCCGACCGCGACGACGATGATGAAATAGACGAGGTATTGCATCGCGTAGGACGGGCTGATCGCCAACAGGTCGGCGCCGAGCGCGCCGCCGAGCCCGGCGAGCCCACTACCGAGCGCGAAGGTCAGCATGAAGAGGCGCGACGTGTTGATCCCGACCGATTGCGCCATGCGCAGATTGTCGACCGCGGCGCGGATCTGCGCGCCGAACCGGGTCCGTTCGAGACCCAGCCACAGCCCCGTCACCAACACCGCGCCGCACACGATCAGGAACGAGCGATAGGCCGGAAAGCTGCGGAACCCCAGATCGACCTGGCCGCTGAGCCAGGCCGGCGGTTCCATGTGCTGCGTCAGCGGCCCCCAGACATAGGTCGCGCCGGCGACCGACATGAAGATGAGGCCCATCGTCAGCAGCACCTGATCGAGCTCTTCGCCGCCATAGAAGCGCCGGTAGAGGACGCGCTCCAGCGGGATGCTGGCGAGCGCGCTGGCAATGGCGGCGGCCGGCAGCGCCAGCGCGAACGGCACGCCGTAGCGGTTCATCAGACGGGTCATCACATAGCCGCCGAGCATCGCGAACACGCCATGCGCAAGGTTGACGAACCCCATCAGCCCCATCGTCACCGAGAGGCCGACAGAGATCAGGTAGAGCACCATCGCAAAAGCGAGGCCGTGGAAGCCGATGCTGACGATCGCCTCGATCATGCTGTGGGTGCTTAAGGCACGATCCGGGCCATCATTTCGGCGGGTTCAGTTCTTTCCACGGGTCCTTGACCATCGGGATCGTCGCGATCTCGACATTGGCGAGCTTGCCGTCGATTTTCTTGACCTCGCGGATATAGATGTTCTGGACGATGTCGCGGGTGTTGGGGTCGATCTCGATCGGCCCGCGCGGGCTGTCCGGGTTTTTCCAGTGCGACAGGAATTCCATTGCCTGATCGCCGGTGAAATTGCCCTTGGTCTGCTTGATCAGGTCGAACAGCGCCGCCATCCCGTCCCAGCCGCCGACCGAAAAGAAGTCGGGGATCGACTGGTCGCCGTATTCCTTAGCCCAAGCGGCGAGGAAGGCTTGGTTCGCCGGGCGCTGCGCCGCGGTCGAATAATTGCCGGCGGTGATCAGCCCCAATGGCGTATCGCCCATCTTCGGCAGCTCCTCGTCGGGCAGCAAATCCTGGGCCGAGACGATGTGAATGCCCGCCTCGCGCAGCCCGAGATCGCGCACCGCGTTCATCATCGCCGTCGCCTGGGTCTGCGCCGGGACCCAGAGCAGCGCGACGTCGGGCTTGGCATCCTTGACCCGCTGCACGAACGGCACGAAATCTGGGCTCTGCATCGGATAACGAACCGAATCGATGATCTTGCCGCCGCCATCGGTGAAGCCCTTGATGAAGGCGGCCTCGGAGTCATGGCCGGGGATGAAGTCGCTAACCTCTGTATAGGCGGTTTTCCAGCCCTGCTCGGCGGCCCATTTGCCGATCGGGTCGCATTCCTGCCACAAGGTGAACGAGGTTCGCACGATATAAGGCGACAGCCGGGTAAGCTGGACACCTGCCGCGTTGGTCAGCACCAGCGGCACCTTCGCCTCGGCAGTCAGGGGCGCGACCGCGGCGGCGACCGGTGACAGGATGACGCCCATCAGCGCCTGCACCTTGTCGCGGGTGATCAGCTCTTGCGCCAGCCGCTTGCCGACCTCGGGGTTGGAGGTGTCGTCGCGCTTGATGAGCTCGACCTTGACCCCGGGCGGCAAGTCCTTCTCGTGCAGCTTGACGTAGAGATCGATGCCCTTCTGCATTTCGTCCGCCGCCTGCGCGACAAAGCCGGAATAGCTGTTGATGACGCCGATTTTTACGGTCTGCGCCTGGGCCGGCATCAGCACCAATGCCGAGAGCAGCGCGGTCGCGACCACCGACAAGCGTCTTTGCGAAGATTTCCCCAACATCGCCCCCTCCCTGAGGTTTAGTGCATAGGCTAGCGTAGTGCCGGCCGCTCCGGGTAGTCGGAAGAACGGCCCCCGACATAATTCCACCTTCGCCAAGCTCGCTCCCGCCATGGCGCAAGTCGCGGAGCGGGTTGACCCAAGTCAATGCGCTTCCGGGATAAGTGTGGGCTTTCTGCGATCACGAAACTGAGGAACGCCGATTGATCTGCCCGTGTTCGGGAATAATCGTTGCGCTAGCCGGCTGGGCACCGGGCTGATGCGCGCTGCCCTGGTGGTCGGGGCGGTGATCGTGGCGCTTGAGGTGATCGACGTGCTGACGACCTTAAAGATGGTCGCGGCCGGCGGCTCCGAGCTCAACCCCTTGATGTCGATGCTCATGGGGCTGTTGGGGCCGCTGTGGTGGATGCCGAAGGTGCTTCTCGCCTCAGGCGCGGCCGGCTACTTCGCGACCCGGCCGAGTGTCCGTTGGCCGGCGATCGTGGTGATCATCCTCTGTGCCGTGATCGCGCTGAACAACATCGTCCAGCTGCTCGCCTAGAGCCGGTCTTCAGGCGGTGCGCGGCCGTCGAGGCCGGCGGATCATCGTCGCTGGGTTGCGATCCTTTGCGGCAAAACCGATAAGAGCCGCGGATATTGCACAGGCCGAACTCGGCCCCGCCGGAGCGGCGTCGATGGGGGAGCGCGATGAGGGGGACCGTGATCGGCTTCGACGACGACACGAATACCGGAGCGGTCTCCGGTGAGGACGGCGAGCGGTACGACTTCGTGACCCTCGACTGGCGCGGCCAGGGGACGGCGAAGCGCGGCGATGTCGTCGATTTCACGCCCGACGGCGAGCGCGCGACCCAAATCGCGTTTCTCGCGGCGGAGTACGTAAAGCCCGACATCGGCCAGTTCTATTTCTCGCCGTGGGGGCGTATCTCGCGCTCGCAGTACTGGCTGCGCTATGTGCTGCCGTTTTTTGCGATCGCCGCGGTCCTGCGGTTGGCCGCCCTCGCTCATGGCGAGACGCGCCAGGATCCCGGCCTGCTCATGGGGCTATTGAACCTGTTCTACTTTGCGGCGCTTTGGCCCAGCATCGCGGTGCTCGTCAAGCGCATCCACGACCGCGACAAATCCGGCTGGCTGATCCTGCTCTTTTATATCCCGTTCTTCACCGGGATCGGCCTGGCGGCTACCGCTCTCGCCTATATCGCGGCCGGCAACATCCACACCGGCAATCAATTCGCCACGTTCGGGGCGGTCTGGTTTGCTGGAGTCGGGATCATCGGCATCTGGTTCTTTATCGATTTCGGCTGCATGCCGGGGACGGTCGGCGCCAATGCCTACGGCCCCGACCCGCTCGCGCATCCCTTGACCCCACGTCGTCCGTCGTAGTCGCTCACCTCACCCGGTTTTGCACCACAACCTTGATCGCGCCGTCGACGCGATCGCGGGCGTAGCGGATCGCGGTCGGCACTTCGGCCAACGGAAAAGTGTGGGTGTGGATCAGCTTGGCGTCGAACCGCTTCTGCGCGATCAGCGCCGCCGCGCGGTGGGTCGCGCTCCTGCCCTCGCCGCGGATGCCGAAGACGTAGATGTTGTTGCGCACCAGATAGGCGAGATCGACCGGCACGGGCTGATGCGGGAACGCCGCGAGGCAGATGCGCCCGCCGCGATTGACCATCCGCGCCGCCTCGTCGAGCGCCTTGGGCGCGCCGGAGCATTCGAGCACGTATTGCACGCCCTTGCCGCCGGTGATGCGCTGCACCGCCTCGACCGGGTCCTCGCGGCCAACGTTGACGACATGGTCGGCGCCGAGCTTCTTGCCCATTTCGAGCCGGCTGTCGCGGGTTCCGGTGAGGATCACCGGCTGCGCGCCCAACGCCTTGGCGACACCGACCCCCATGAGGCCGATCGGCCCCGGCCCGATCACCGCGACCCCTTCGCCGGCGATCACGCCGCCCATCACGTCGAGCCCGTACATCGCGGTGCCGGCGGTGACGATCAGCGTCGCCTCGGCGTCGCTGATCGTGTCCGGGATATGGACCGTCGTGTTGACGTTGTTGATGGCGTATTCGGCGAACCCGCCATCGGTGCTGAACCCGTTGGCGCGATGGCGCTTGGCGCGATAGCCGTAATTGAGACACGAGGTGTACATGCCCTCGCGGCAGCGCGGGCAGCGGCCGCACCCGGCATGGATCTCTACCGCGACCCGGTCGCCGACCGCGAACTCGTCGACCGTCGGCCCGAGCTTCACCACCGTGCCCATGTATTCGTGGCCCGGGGTGAAGCCCTTGTTGAACGGCAGCCCGCCATCGATCATCGCCGGGACGCCGTGTTTGATGACCTCGATGTCGGTGGCGCAGACCGCGATCGCGTCGATCCGCACCAGCACCTCGGCGGGGCCCGGCTCCGGCACCTTCTTGTCGACGAGCGACAATTGCTCCGGGTCTCCGAGGACCCAGGCCTTCATCGTCTCGGGGATCGGGTAATCGTTGCCGTGCGCCGAGGCCATCGAGTGAGTGCTCAGTGCTTGGGCGCGTCGACCGGAACGGTGCCGAGCTCGCCGGGGGTCGAGACTTCGAGGATCTCGACATCGTTCGAGGTCCGCAGCTCGTTGTGGACGCAGCCGCCGGGGATGAACATCGAGTCGCCGGCTTCCATGCGCACGGTCGGGGCACCCTCGAATTCGAGCTCGACCCAGCCCTTCAGGCAATAGACGAACTGGCTCTCGCAGGTGTGATAGTGCCAGCCGGTCGGCTCAGTCATGCCCTCTTTCGCCTTCATCAGCTGGGCGCGCATCTTCCCGGCGCTGCCATCCTTCACCCCGAGGTCGCGATACGTGAAGAAGTCGCGGCGGCCCTCGCTCATCACCGGCTTCTTGGCACTCGAATGCACCGGCATCATATGGGCGGCGCTGATCGGCGATACGTCGTTGGCCATGTCGTCCTCCCTGGAGAATCGGGACGCCGAGCATAGGGCGACGGCGGATTTTTTGAAATGCCGCAATCGGAAGCACCGCCAACCGCGGGTCAAGGCCGTTGTTCGACAGCGAGCCGACGCCCAGCTTCGGCCACTAATTTATCGGTTGCCCCGCGTCGAATGACGGTTCAGCGCCGATTCCGGCCGTTCGAGTACTGGCAGATGAACGGGTCACGTGCGGTAGCGACACCCAGCTCACAGACCTGAATCAAATATGTGCGAAATCGCACATTGACGTTGCCTCGCCTTCACCTGTAGCGTTCGTATTCTGGCAGTCGCCGTGTCGCCGAGCGGCGCTAGCCGAGATAGAGACGCTTCCTCGGACCTCAACCTATGTCCTAAGCGACAGGAAGCAGCCTTGACGGGCGCAGGAGAGCCGGCGCTAGATTTGTACGCTTGCGTACATGCGTCGATTTCGCCAGTTGGTTGACCGAGATCGCGAACCTAGAGCCGGGCATGCCGCTTGAAGCCGCGGGGCAGTCTGTGTGGGGGCTCAGTCTTGCCGCGCTTCCTGATCGATCGGGTACAAATCCAGCAGGTCTTGCTGAACCTGATCCGCAATGCGATCGAAGCAATGGCTGACAGCCCACGGCGCGAACTTGTCATCCGTGCTGCAGCCTCGCCGAATGGGATGGCCGAGATCAGCATCGCCGATACCGGGCCGGGCTTGGCCGATACGGTGCGGGAACGGCTGTTTCAACCCTTCATCACGACCAAGGCGTCCGGCATGGGAGTGGGGCTTTCGATCTGCCAGTCGATTATCGAGCTACATGGCGGGCAGATTTGGGCATCGGCTAATCCAGGCGGCGGCACTTTGTTCCGCTTCACTTTAGAGTGCGTCTGGGAGGCGGGAGCGCTGAGTCCCGCCGGGGAAGAGCCAATCCGTGCACCGATCTGAGGCGAGTGCTGGCGCTAAACGGCCAACGACCGCTCGTGGCACGGGTCGGCGTAGTCGGTCGTTACTCCTTCAGAGCGTCTTTGAGGCCGCCGATAGCATTCTGGATCTTGCCTTCAACCTTGTCGGCCTTGCCCTCGGACTCCAGCTTTGAGTCACCCACCGCCTTGCCAACGGTCTCCTTGACCGAGCCCTTGGCCTGTTTCGCCGCTCCCGCGATCCGATCATTATTCATAACTGCTACTCCTATCGGGCGGACATGAGGCCCGCCGATAAAGACAAGGATGCGGGACGGCAAGCGGCTGCGGCAGCCCCGGAAAGTACCTAACTAGCCGACCCTCAGGTAGATACGCGATAAGCAACGTTCGCTCGATCGCCCTCGGTCGCGGAAGACAGGAGTTCAAAACCTCCCGTAGCCGAACAGCAGATACACGATCAGGATCACCAGCAGAATTCCGCCGATACCTATCCCGCCGCCATAGCCGTAGCGTGAATAGCCATAACCACCGCCGCCAAACAGCAGGATGACCAGGACAATTAAGAGAATGAGGCCCATTTCGTTGCTCCTTGACGCGGTCACGCTGAGCGCGCCCTACAGGTCGGGACAACCCCTCCCTGTTCGGTTTCCGAAATGGTAAGATGCTTGTCGATTGCGCGAATGCCATTGACCTGGATCAACTTGGGGATCAAGGATAGAAATCCAATGTCGGGCCGGTCCCGCCGCGCGATCAACGACGAGTAGTCTAGCCGCGGCGCCCGCTAAAGAACAGGCCAAGAACCAGGCCTGTGGCGAAGGCGGCAAGCACCGAGGTGATTGGTCTTTCCTCGATTTCCCGGCCTACGTTGTGGGTCTGCCGCTTGATATCGGTCCAGACCTTCTGGGCTGACGCCTCCACCCTTTCCTCTGCCCCGGCGACACCATTGCTTACTATGTCGCGCATCGTTCCGGCGATCTTTGCGAAGTCGGCCCGAAGCTGTTTGATGTCGGTCTGCAACGCGGCGATATCGGTATCCGTTTCGTCGGCCATGACGGGCGCTCCGTTGTTGCGTATTGCTTTGAACTCATCCTCCTCGCATGTCTTCATTGATAACGATAACGGCTTCCCCCGCCTTAGCAGTATCGGAGATCAGGAAGACAACAGAAGATCGCAGCTATCAATGGCTAACGGTTGAGCGGATGGGATTGACCTGAATCAACCTCCAAGGCGAAGTATGCGCTATCCCTCGATGAAGTGGCCAAATGCTGCGAGGGGTTCGATGCGATCGCAGATGATTTTGGTAATGGCAAGCATCGGTGTTGCCAGGATGGCGCCGGGAACGCCCCACATCCAATACCAGAACACCACCGCCAGGATGACCAGTACGGGATTGATGGTGAAGCGCCTGGCGAGCAGCATCGGGGTTATGGTCTCTCCCTCAACGATATGAATACATAAATATCCGGCGGCAGGCGCGAACGCCAACCATAAGGTTTCGATCGACAGCAACCCGGCGAAGACGAAGGTCACCACACCAATTGCCGGGCCGAGGAACGGCACATAGTTCAGCAGGAAAGCGAGAGTTCCCCACAGCACGGGGTCGCCCAGCCCACATGCCGCGGCAAGAATTCCCATTGCGACGCCCACCGCGATATTCATGATCGTGATCGTGATGAGGTAGGCGGAGATATCCTCTGAGACCTGCTGCGAGATTTGGACCGCCTGGCGCTTGTCCTTGAACCGCGGCAAAACCTCCACCAGACGCCGCAAAAATGTATCGCCGGAGACGAGCAGGAAAAATAGCACCAGCACTGTCGTGAACAAGCCGCTCGCGATCGCGCGTGTTGCGTTCAGGACCATGTCGCTTAACCCGGAGCCCTGAACCACAACGGTCGCAACCGAGGGTTCAGCCCCTTGCGTCAAACCCTGGGCCTGATGCAGGAATTTTTGGAGCGTTTGGATCGGTCTACTCAGGAAGGTAAGGCGCTCCTCCAACCTCGGAAGACCCCCCGGCAGTTTCTGCGCCCAGGAAGCACCGGGTCCCGATAGTGCCGCCCCGAGCCCGATGAAGCTGCCAAACAGCACCACGATGATCGTCACAGCCGCGATGGACCGAGGCAGATGCAGCTTTTCGAAAAACCGCATCGCCGGCTGTAAGACCAGCATCAGGACGAAGGCCAGTACGATGGGGAAAATAATTTCGGCCGCGACATAGGACGCCGCGAGTAGCGCGAGAAGAAATAGACCACCCAGAAAAACTGCCTTGCTGTCCCTCGGCAATGGGATCTCGGGCAGCTCTTCCGGCTCGATATCTGTGCGCAGCGTATTAGGCGTTTCCATCAACAGATCCGATTTGCATGGCGGTCCTCAATAGGTCGGCTTCGTCAGCGCCTAAGACCCGCCGGGATCGGCCAAATACGACTGTGGGGTATATTGAAAAATCCCGCGTCCCAGATCACCCGGCCGCCGCTAAAAGCCATGCGAGCCGGCTTTGCCCGCCACCGTTGGCAAACCCGGCGAAGTGCTCATATCCTCGTCCGTGGTGGTGGTCACCAACGCCCGTGACTTTGGGTGATCCGGATTGAGGATTCAAAGCATAGACGAAACTAGCATGTTGTGTCGTTCATGCAGCCTGGCATGTTTTCGGCTTGATGTCCGAGCAACCGACCCATCGAGGGAAAGATCCGTTGGGCTCACTTCCGAGTGACCCACAACGCGATGGGGCGACAGCAGCTACTTCCTTCCCGGTCGACTTTCCAGAGCCTGGTCAGGCGTCGGGATGGCGGCGGCTCTTGCCGTGGGTCTTTGGGCTTCTGACGCTTGTCGCGCTCGTCCTGGTCGTCCTCCATTTCGGTACGATCGAACAGTTTACCCGGCTGGCTTTGGCGGCCCGCCCCGAGTGGTTCATCCTGGCATGTGTCGCCCAGGCAGCGACTTATGTGTCTGCGTCTTTGGTGTGGCGGCAGGTCTTACGGCGTGCCGGTTACCCACGATCCCTTTGGACACTTATTCCTCTCGGCATCGCCAAGCTGTTCACCGATCAAGTGGTCCCAACCGGCGGCATCAGCGGCGCGATTCTGGTTGTCAAAGGCCTGACCCGCCGAGGTGTCCCGACGAATGCCGCGATGGCGGTACTGCTCGTGGGACTGGTCGCCTATTTCGGGGCCTATTTGGCGTCTGTCCTGGCCAGCCTCGCGATCCTCTGGCTACACGGCCGTGCAAACGCCGCGCTCTACGTTGGGGTTGCGGTCTTTGTTGCCATCGTCGTTGCAATTCCTTCGGGCGTGCTCTGGATGAGGCAGTGGGCGAACCGGCTGCCGACAGCCTGGCTCAGGCGGTTGCCCGGCACTGCCCTCTTGTTAAGGGCGATCGCGAAAGCGCCTACCGATCTTCTGCATGATCCGGTCTTACTTGCCGAAACCGTCACTCTTGAGCTCGCGGTTTTTGTGTTCGATGCCCTGACGCTGTGGCTGGTGTTTCGCGCCTTGGGCGACACCCCGGCGATTTGGATCGCATTTGTGAGCTTCATCATGGCATCGATGGCGGCGACCCTCGGACCTATCCCGCTTGGCTTGGGCACATTCGAGGCGGCTTGTGTCGGCATGCTCAGCCTGCTTGGCGTCGCAATCGAGGCCGCTTTGGCGGCGACGCTTTTGCTGCGGGGGCTCACCTTCTGGCTGCCGATGGTGCCAGGTCTATGGCTTGCCAAACGTGAGATAGCAACCGGATGACTGCGCCGAAGCATCGCGGTTGATTGACTTGGATCAACTTCCGAGGGCTCAGCTCGCAGGCTGCTCGACCACGACTTCGATGCGCCGGTTCTCTGCCCTGTTAGCAACGGCCGGCAGCGCTGCCGGCCGTTGCCCTTTCGGATTGGCGTGACGTCTACCGAATTCCGATGCCGATGCCCCCAAGATTGATACCGAACGGATGATCAACTCTCCCGCATCGCGCAGTTGAAGGGCTTCTCTGCGCGAATTCCGGAATTCGCTAATTACGCATCGGTTGCGGGGGGCCATTGACCTGGATCAGTTATGTGCGATATCGCACATTGAACTTTCGCGACGTAGCGATGCCAATCGCGACGAACATCTTTCCAAACCCGCGCCTCCAGCGCGGATAAAAGAGAACGGCGGTTCGCCACCGCTGCTTAGCAGAGCCCGACCCGTGCGAGTGGCCAAGCCCGGCGCGGGCGCCGAGGGCGACGCCAAAACGGGGAATAGCCCCTTTTCCACCCGATTCAGCAGTTCGCGCCGGCTACCGCGAAAGCCCGCTGTGGGGCAACTGCGGGCATAGAGGCTCGTGAGTTACCGGCCGGGGCTAACCCAACGTAATCTTTGCGGCCGTCGGCTGCTCAGCGCCGTGAGCGGAAGTTCAATTGCTGAGATGAACGAGCCGGCGCGCTACTGGGTGCGCACCGCGACCGAGGTCTCTCCTCGCAACACGCCGCCGGCGTCGGTGAAGGTCACAAAGACCCTGTTGGTCCCGGGCGAGGCGCTCAAGGCGGCGATTGAGGCGACGAAGACATCGAAGGTCGGGGTCGCGTTGGTGGCGATCGTCGTCGTGACCGCGGACGATGGCGGCTGCAGGCAGGTTCCCGATGTCGGGGCGCTCTGACACACCTGCAGCGTCATCGGGAGCAAACTCATGCCGTTGTTGGCGACGACGGTGATCGGCGCGGTGCTGCCGAGATTGACCGTCGCCACGGCGAAAACGCCCATTCCGATCGCGCTCGGGATATCGACGTAGCCGGGATCACTGCTAGTACCTCTGCACAGAGGATTTGACGAGTTGCCCGTGGCGGGCGCGGAGGGGCGGTAGCGCTTCGGGCTCGACCAGCACCTCGATGCTGCGAGCGATGCCGGGTTGGCGTCGGATCAG